>Ga0105099_10000034_pt1 | contig 93132 bp, 88 predicted proteins | sample PPLLak3cmMay2015_2_FD_79138 | JGI IMG/M metagenome (GOLD analysis project Ga0105099, IMG submission 79138) | Freshwater sediment microbial communities from Prairie Pothole Lake near Jamestown, North Dakota, USA - PPLs Lake P8 Core (1) Depth... | ecosystem: Environmental > Aquatic > Freshwater >... | reverse complement strand
GTCGATGCGGAACCGGCTGTGGGTGTCTTCCCACATGGCGTTCATGGCGTTTACAGCAAGCTCGTTGGGGCCGTTGTGCGACCGGTTGGAGGCGGCGATGATGAAACCGAGTTCGGCGGCCGCCGAACGAAACCGCTCCACCGGGATCGATCCGTCAGCTCCGGGGTCGAACGCATACAGGATCGGCATCGGTTTGCCGGGTGAATACCCGGGCGGTAGGTAGAGGGCGTAGCTTTGGTCGGGATTGCCCGTACAGACAAGATTGTCCACCACCCGTCCGGGGATCAGGGGGTCTTGACTCCCCCAGGCGGGGATGAATGCAAAGGCAATCAGAAAGGCCACCAATCGGGTTATTTGGAGCATGGAAGCGGAGGATATCATTATAAACCGGCTACCACGACATCGGTGAATACCAGACTGGGAAAACGCTGTTCGGAGTAGATCCAGGGATCGTTGGCGACTTCGGCCAGATGCATCCAGAGCTTCAAGTGGTTGTCGGCGATGTTCATTTCCGAAACCGCCTGGGTCAATTCGCCGTTTTCGAAGAACTGGCCGATGATGCCGATGGAGGTATCGCCGGTGGTAGGATTGGAATTTCCCCCGATGAATCCGGTGATAAAAATCCCCCGTCCCAAGTCTTTCATGATCTCTTTGAGCGACCGGTTTCCCGGGGGGATGATCAGATTGGAAGGTGAGCCGCTGGTCGGTTCCCATCGCAGCTTGCGGCTGTAATACCAGTCGACGAAGTATTCTTTGAGGATGCCGTTCTCGATAATCGTCCGTTTCTTGGAGACGAAGCCGTCGCCGTCGTACAGGCGGCTCCCCAACCCTTTCTTGATGAACGGATCGTCGATCAGGGTCAGGTGCCGGCTGGCGATCTGTTTCCCTTTCTGATCATGGAGGAACGACTGCTTCTGCTGGATGCTCCTGCCGGTCATGGCGCCGAGCATACCGCCGAAGATCCTCCCCACGTTCTGGTTCTGGATGATCACCGGGAGGGTCTCGGTCTTCAACTTTTTGGCACCGAGCATGGCCAGAGTGTTCCTGGCCGCCTCTTTGCCGATCTCTTCCGGGCCGGGCAGATCCTGGCGGTCAACGGCCATAGCGTAATGATACCCGTTGGGCCTGCGGTCACCCTGGTCTTTGGCGGTCATTTCCGCAAAGGCTACGTAATAGGTTCCTTGGGAATACCCCTCGAAACCATTGCTGGTCATCATCACCGATTCCTGTCGGCCATCCTGCACCTGAGCGGTCACCGAGATGGTCTTGTCCCCGCCCGTTTGCAGGCAGCCGGCTTCGATTGCCTTGGCCGCCTGGTGCCGGTTTTCGGGAGTGTATTGGAGATAGCTTGGATCGCTGATCTGGAGATCGGTTTGACTCCTCCCCTGATAGTACTTCGGATCAGGGAGGGTGCGGAATGGGTCCTCCCCTAGCAGGCGGGTGGAGGTGACGGCATCGGTGATGAATTTCTCCAGGGCGGTTTTTCTCAGGTCCGAGGTGCTTTGGTTGGAGAACCGACCATTGACGAATATCTGAATGTTCAATCCCTTGGTTGAAGCTTCCTTGATGGTTTCGGGGCGACGATCCCGATAGCTGATCTCCACCGAGCGGTTGGCGTCGAGGTTGACTTTGCAGGCGTCGGCTCCCGCTGTTCTCGCCGCCTTGACCACCCAGGCTGTCAGTTCGAGCATTTCTTTGTTCATGGGCTTTCTCCTTTCCTCAAGACTTGATGCCGCCAACGGTGAGCGACTTCACCAGACAGGTCGGTTGACCAAATCCGACCGGGGCCGACTGCCCGTTCTTGCCGCAGGCGCCGCCGCCTCCACGGGACATTTCGAGATCATCCGCTACCATGCTCATGTTCTGGAGCATTTTGGGTCCGTTGCCCATGATGTTGACATCCTTGATGGGGGCGGTCAGTTTGCCGTTTTCAATCAATCGCCCCTGGGAGACGAAAAAGGCGAAATCGCCCTCGCCGATTTTCACCTCACCATTGCTCACGTCCTGGACGTAAATGCCGTTGCCGGCCGTCCGAATAACCTCTTCGGGTTTGACCGGACCAGCCAGCATCACCGTGTTGCGCATCCTCGGCATCACATAGTGCTGGTAGCTTTCCCGGCGGCCGTTGCCGGTTGGTTTCAGGTTGTAGTAACGGGCGGAAATCTTGTCGTGCATGTAACTGGTCAGAATGCCGTTGTCGACCAGAACCGTTTTCTGGCCCGGCGTCCCCTCGTCGTCGAAATTGATCGACCCGGGTAATTCCGCTAGGGTGCCGTCATCGACGATGGTCACGAACGACTCGGCCACTTTTTTGCCGATCATGGTCGAATAGGTAGACGTCTTCTTGCGGTTGAAATCAGCCTCCATTCCATGGCCGATAGCCTCGTGGAGAAGGACCGCCGTGACTCCGGGTCCGAGCACCACCGGCATCTCTCCGGCCGGGGGTTGCACTGCGTCAAATAGGATCAAGGCCTTTTCTACCGCCTTTCGGGAAACCTCCTGGATAACCGATTGGGTGTAATAGGAAAAGTTGCGGCGGCCGCCCAGGTTCCAGCCGGCCTGCTCACGCTTGCCGTTTTTCTCGGCCACGACAAAGGCACTCAGGTAATTCTTGGGTTGCAGGTCCTCGGCTTTGATCCCTTCCGACGTGACCACCATGATCCGTTTCTGTTGGTCGTGGAACTGGGAATTGACTTTTACAACCAGGGAGGAGAGGGAGAAGCAGGACTGATTGACCTCCTGCACCAGGGGGAGTTTCGTGGCCAACGGCACCTCGCTCAGCAGTTTGGTCAGCGGATAGTGGTTGGCCGTTTCCAGCCGGTTGAATTTCGGCATCACCGGCGTCCCCGTTCCCGAAGCAATGGTGGCGGCAATGGCTGCGGCACCAAGCATCGCCTTTTCGGTCAACTCCTGGGTGAATCCGTAACCGACCTGATCGCCTTTAACGGTGCGAATCCCCACTCCCATGGAGACATCGCAGAAGGCGCGATTGACCTTGCCGTCTTCGAGAATGATCCAATTCCCGATCGTATGTTCGAAAAAGAGGTCGGCGAAATCTCCTCCCTTGACCATGGCTTGGGCCAGGACCCGGCGGCAGAGTTCATCGGTAATGCCGAATTCCTTCTCAAAATATCCGGTCTGGTCCGCGCCCGCAAGGGTCTGCCAGCCCGGCATGATCAGCGGCATGGCGGCACCGATCGTGGCCGCATTGGCCGTCGCTCTGAGAAATGATCGTCTGGACATTGTCCCCATCGAGACCTCCTTGGTTGAAACGCAAAAGATTCGATCGTGATTGGCATTACTGGATTATACAATATTAATAAGACGGATTTTTCCCAGAAAAAGTTACAGGGGAGAAGATATTAATAGAGATGAGGAATTGCTTATTTTCGCTGAAAGAACTACAATTGACCCAGGAGGGATATCATGAAAAAAGCTTTGCTATGGCTGTTGATCGGGCTCCTGATCGGAGCAGCGGCGGTTTACCTGCTGATCAAGGGGTTTGCCTTCCCGACCGCCGTTTCGGGAGAAAAAACTTCCTTCGCTGCGGTCACGGAGAAACTGGATGCCGGTGGTGATTTTTATCTATATCTGCGGACCGACACGATTGTCCAGAGTATGGAAAAATTGTTCGGCTTCGCCGAAGAGATAATGTCCAACAAGGCAGTGACTGACAAACTGCCTACGGGAATCCCGGAATTCTCGAAATGGAAAGATACCCTTTGGAAGATCTGGGAGATCTCCGGCCTCAAGGCGATCGACGGCATCGGTGCCAGTTCGGTCACCATCGAACCGCGCTTGTATCACAGCAAGTTCGTCATCCACCACCCAGCGGAGAACGGCGACGGCCTCATCTGGAGCCTGAGCCGCAAGGAACCCCGCCCGCTGGATGAGATCAGACGGTACTTCCCTGCCGATACGGCGTTGGCCGTACTCACCGAGTTTCAGATGCACGATTTCTGGAAGCGAGTCAAGTCTGAATCGGAAAAAGCTGGTTGGAAAGAGGTGCTGACCGGGATGGACAAGATGGAACAGGAGCTATCCGCGCAGGGGATCGACCTGAACAAGATCCTGGGCGGATTCGAGGGCCGGCTCGGGTATCTCCTCAACCTGGATTCGAAAAAAGTCATACCGTTGCCGATTCCCGGGCAATCGATAACCATCCCCGAACCATCCCTGGCGATCTATTTCAAAGTCAAGGACTCGGTCCTGTTCGACCTGCTGGAGAAGAAAACCCCGGGTGTGCAGAAGTCCGACAAGGGTGGCATCCGCATGTTGAAAATGTCCGTATTACCGATGCCGTTCCCGCTGGAACCGGTGCTGGCTCAAAAAGACGGCCTTCTGGTCATCGCTTCCCGGCCGCAGTTGGTCGAGCAGATGTTCGACCCCAAGTCGGCCAAGCTCACCGGCAATGAGGAGTACCGAAAGTACGCCCGCGCCCTTCCGACCCGGGGAACCGAGTTCGGTTGGGTTTCACCCGCCTTCTGCAAGGCCATCGGCTCTGTTTTGCAGGGAGTGGATATCGGTACCGCCGATGCAGAAGCAAGAAATTTGATGCTCATGCTGAACACGCTGTTCTCCAAGCCCATGGGCAGTTGCCAGGTCGGCGAGCATATTGCCGACGGCGCGGTCTGGACATCCAACTCCTCTTTTTCCCTCGAGGATATAATAGACTTCATCAAGATGGGGATCCAATCCGGGCTGAAAGAGAAAAAAGTGGAACCGGTGATCGAAAAGGGAATCGAGCAAAGCGAGGGTACGCAGGATATTTGAGCCCAGCCTGAGCCGACAGAAACAACGCGGACCAAAACGAATGGACTGCGTTTTTCTGAACAAAGGAGATCTCGGATGCGTTTTCGACAACCGACGGCCGAGTTGGTGATCCCCGATTCGACGCCGTTGCCCGAAGCTTTGCGGCGGACGACCCACCTTGGGGTCGCTGCCCATCCCGATGACCTGGAGATCATGGCCATAGACGGGATCCTGCAGTGTTTCGGGAGTTCCGATCGCTGGTTCTGCGGGGTCGAGGTGACAGATGGCGGCGGCTCTCCCCAGGATGACCGACATCCATCAGCGACTGCGGATGAAATGCGACAGATACGTCGCAAGGAGCAGGTCAAGGCGGCGGGGATCGGTGAATACGGAGCTCTGATCATGCTCGATTATCCGAGCGCTACGGTCAAAAATGGCCCCGATCGGTCCTTGCGGGACGATCTGATCGAAATTCTCAGCGAAACCCGGCCGGAGATGGTGTATACCCATAACCTGGCCGACAAGCACGACACCCATGTGGCGGTGGCATTGCACCTGATCGAGGCTGTCCGGTCGCTCGATCCCGGCCTGCGCCCGCGCCGCATTTATGGATGCGAGGTCTGGCGCGACCTGGACTGGCTGGTCGATGCCGACAAGACTGTATTCGATGTCGGCCGGCGGAAAAACCTGCAGGCAGCCCTCCTCGGCGTCTTCGATTCCCAGATCAGCCGTGGCAAGAGGTATGATCTGGCGGTCATGGGGAGGAGGAGAGCCCAGGCGACCTTTCTCGATTCCCATGCCGTGGACCGCTCGGACGCAGCTTTGTTCGCCATGGATTTGACACCCCTGGCCGAGCGGGACGATCTCGATATTGGGGTATTTGTAAAGGCTTTCCTGGAACGATTCCACCGGGATGTCCTCGACCGGATTCACCTTCTGTCTGGAAATTAGAAATATCTGGAAGGAGGTGTCTTTGTCAGGTTTTGCTAAGGGACAGAGCCATCAGGTTCAATGCCTCGGTTAGTTTCGAATAGGAGAATCCTGCTGGTTGAATCAGATGTTCAAAAGAGTCATGGAGGGCGATCATTGTTTTCTGGTCCCATTGCCGAGGAAGCAGGGCAATGACAGGGATGGGGCTGATCTCCGGATTCGATTTGACCAGATGAATGATTTCGATTCCACTGATTCCCGGCATGACCAATTCGATGATGATCAGACTGGTATTGCCTTTGAGCAAGACATTGATCGCCTGCAATGGATCGGAGATGGATTCGAATCGAGGATCTTTTCTTTGCAATTCAAATAAAACCGGATCGATTTGTTCAAGCTGTTTGGATATGATCACTGTTTTTCCATTGCAAGTGGAATTGAATCCTAAGTCGGAAAAAATTCTTTCCCATGATTCTTCGGCAACTGGGGGGTGAAGTAAGCGGTGAATGGGAAGAATGAACCCTTGGTCGGCCCCGCCATGTTCCGTGTAAAGGATGACCGGAGTTTCAAATAATGCAAATTTGAGTACTGCTTTTTCAAGGATATGCCAACCGGTCAAATCTGGATGGCCGGTATTCGCTAGGATTATTTCCGGGAAAAGCTGTCCTTGGAAGTCGATCTCCTCGATAGTGGAGAGAATTGAAATTGTCAGGTTCTTCTCATTCAGTTGCTGGCGGGTGGCTTCACTTTGTTGTTGATCTGGATCGATCATCAGAAGTTTAAAAGGTAGCGATCCTGCTTCTCTCGGAGTGGGTTTCAAGGAGTGATCGGATTGCCTGCGGCGGTCCGGATCACATCGGCGCTCTTCTTCTCTTCTCTCCCTTCGGATCGGAATCTGAAAAGTAAAATAACTCCCGATTCCCAACTGGCTTTCCGCCCAGACTCGTCCGCCGTGCATTTCGACCAGGCGTTTAACCATATTCAGGCCGAGCCCGGTCCCCTGGTGAATCCGATTCAAGTCGATGTCGAGTTGCTCGAATGGAGTGAAGAGCCGGATCAGGTCATTTTCAGCGATACCGATTCCGGTATCCTGAACTTGAACCTGCAAAAAATGATTGGCTGTCGTGCTCATAATGGGGCTTTGATTCTCATCGGCGAGAACTCTTTCTGCGGTTACTTTGATCTTTCCACCCGGCTCAGTATATTTGATAGCATTGCCAATCAGGTTGATGATCACCTGTTTGATCTTCCTCTGATCCAGATAAGTCCAACCGATTTCAGGGTCGCATTGGAATTCCATCTCGAGTTGTTTCCCTTTGATTTCGTTCTCGAGAATACTCAGGCATTCCTGAAGAAGCTGCTGAATGTCGGATGGATCGAGATTCAAGCTCATTTTTCCCGCTTCGATTTTGGAAAGATCGAGCAAATCGTTTATAAGCGACAGCAGGTGTTGACCGCTGCGATGAATGTTCTGGATGTATTCGCTCTGCTGGTTATTGAGTTCGCCTGCCATTCCCTCGGACAAAATATCTGAGAATCCGAGGATGGCAGTCAATGGTGTCCGCAGTTCATGAGTAATATTGGAGAGAAAAGTGGATTTTGCCCGGTTCGCTTGCTCTGCCTGGACGGCGAGGTGACGAAGATTCAATTCCGTCTTCTTTTGGTTGGTTATATCCTGGATAGACAGAATATACAAGCACTTGTCTATATCGTGCAACCGATGACCGCTGATCAGTAAAGTCAAAGAGCCCTTGAGGGGAATATTCCGTTCGACTTCGATCCCCGCCAGGAAACCTTTTGAGGTGTCATTTTCGGCAAGAAATGCCTCGATTTCTGGAATCTGCCATCGCCCAGAATCGATGAGAAAAAGGTTCTGATTCAAAATCTTTTTTGATTGCGAATCGTTGAGTGTTAAAAAAGCTGTGTTGGCTGAACAGATTCCACCGCCGGCGTCTACCACTAGCAGGGGGATCTGTATGGACTGGACTATACTCTCGGCGTACAGTTTGGCATGTTCGAGTGCGTTTGTGTAGAAAGAAATCCGGGTAAGGATTCGCCGGGAAAATGCATTAAAAAAAATCACCGCGAGGGTTAAGAGCAGTGAGATCACTGCAATCAGAAAGACATTGGAGGTGTCGGGAAATCTGATCACCTGATCATACATGATTTTAAGAAGGAGAAAGAGCAAGAAATAGATGCTTAGAGTAATAATGGCCTTCAATATCCGCACATCTTTTTCGACGACCTTCTGAAAGGGGAGTCCATGGGTCGCACCTTCCCCAGAAAAGGGGTGAATCAGTTTTCGCAACCGGTCAATCTGCATTTTTCCTTTTGTCGCTCTGAAAAGCATCATAAATCATGGCAAATTCTTTTGCGTTTTCCAAAAAAACCTTGAATAGTTGCGGATCGAAATGACCGGGTTGGATTCGATCGTCCCCGACTTGCATCAGATTGATTGCACTTTCATGATCCATTGCCGGTTTGTATGGCCGGGCCGTGCGGAGGGCGTCATATCGGTCGGCAATCGATATGATCCTGCCTTCGATAGGAATCCGGTTTCCCTCCAGCCAATACGGATATCCGGTTCCGTCCCAATTTTCATGGTGGGTCAGGGCGATTGTCCTGGCCATCTTCAAACGCGGATGAGTACCGATAATATCGGCTCCATACTGCGGGTGGCAGCGGATGATCTCCCACTCTTCGAAAGTCAATTTCCCCGTTTTATTTAATAAACTGTTTGGAATGAGCAGGTTGCCGATGTCGCGAGTGATTGCCTGAACACTGATATTCTGGATGAATAGCTCGGGCATTCTCGCCAGACGGGCGAGCATACCGCTGAGCTCCCCGACCAGGATAGGATTACGTTTTTGTTTTGAATATATGTTGGCACTAGCTCTATTGAGTGATTGAAGGAGGTATTTGCTTTCATTTTCCGCTTCGTTCGTTTGTGTCGCTAAAACATGGATGATAAATCCGATCATTGACTGGAGGCTGAGCAATAAATGTGGCCGGGGTCGACTGGGAGAGATTTGATCCAGGATCAGAATGACGAAGTCGTTTTGGATATACCCCTGAACGGAGTGGATGCGAACGGCAAAGCCCGGGATTTGTTCGAGAGTTTCAATCAGCTTGGCGAGTGGAGTGTCTGTTTTGGTTTTGTCAACATATATGAACGGGCTATCATTGGTGTGGATGGTTGGGAGTGAGGATTCAATCGGATGGTTGAGCGAGTGTCGGATGAGTTCCTGGAAGGGCGTCTCATAGTGGAGCCATCGCCATTGCCCGAACTCTCTGCGACCGATCAGAAGAATTGATGCTTTGTTTGCTGGTACATCCAATATTTGTGTGGCTAATGCGTCGAGACTCTTTGGCAGGTTGAACACCAATGGATTGAATGAACTGATCAACTCCAATCCGTAATCGGAGAGTTTTTCAAGTCTCTGGTTGGCTTCATTGAATTGTTTCCGGATAGATCCGGTTTTTATCAATGCCTTGACTTTGGCAATCAAGATGCTTTTGTTGTAAGGTTTTTCTAAATAGAAATCACAACCGGATTCGATCCCCTGGAGGAGAAATTTTTTTTCACTGAGGCTTGTTACAAGTATAACGGGAATAGAAAAACTATGAAGATCCTTTTTGATCCTTTTGCATAGATCAAAGCCATTGAGACCGGGAATCATTACATCCAGAATGATCAAGTCGAACCGTTCAGCTTGGATTTTTTTCCACGCTTCTGAGCCATTGTCACAAGTACTGATTTCCACTGAAAATTTAGAAAAAACGGCCTGGTAAAGCTTTATATTCATCAACTCATCGTCAACACATAATATTTTCCACTTTTGCATATGAGTCTTTCTTTTCTCAACACACCGATCCAAATATTATTATATATAGAACAATTTGCGAAAAAAAACAAAATCGACTTGACTATTTTCTGGAATAAATATAGATTGAGTATTTGTAAACCTTGATGGGATATATATTTAAGGGAGTAAGTCATGAAAACAGTAAGCCTTTCGGAAGTCAAGGAAAAAGTAAGACAGGCGGTCCAGGATGCCAATTTTATGATCGCCAAGGATTTGCAGGAGTCGATCGCTGCCTATCGGCGGTCAGAGGAGGCTCCCACCGGCCAGGAGATCCTCGGCCAGATCCTGCAGAATGCGGATATCGCCGCTACCGAACAAATGGCTTTATGCCAGGACACCGGTCTGGCGGTTTTTTTTGTGGAGTTAGGCGAACAGGTCCGTTTTGAATACGATGGTTTTCAGACCCTTCAGGAAGCCATCACCCGCGGCACTGTCGAGGGATATAAGGATGGGTATCTGCGCAAATCGGTCTGCGACCCGGTTTCGCGCAAGAACAGCGGCGATAACAGCCCGGTATTCATCCACTGGGATCTGATCGCCGGGGATTCCCTGCGGATCACCTTCATGGCCAAGGGGGGAGGATCGGAAAACATGAGCGCCTTGAAGATGATGCCTCCCTCCGCCGGCGTCAAGGGGATCGAAGACTTCGTCGTGGAGACCGTATCCAAGGCCGGCCCCAATCCCTGCCCGCCCACGATCGTCGGTGTCGGCGTCGGGGGTAATTTCGACACCAGCGCCTTGCTGGCGAAGAAAGCCCTGCTGCGAAAACCGCTGGGCAGTCCCCATCCCGACCCGGTCTATGCGGATATGGAAAAACGGATCCTGGATCGGATCAACAACTTGGGGATCGGACCGATGGGCCTGGGCGGCCGTACCACTTCCCTGGCAGTCCATATCGTCACCCATCCCTGCCACATAGCCTCCTTCCCGGTGGCGGTCAACATCAATTGCCATTCGCACCGAATCGCCGAAATGATTTTCTGATCTCATCATTTTTTTCCCGCCCACATCTGATTTATTTAAAAAGGGATCCGCTTCACTTGGACGGGGATAAATTGAATCGTCGGAAATATTTCTGCAGGAGGGCTTTTCCCGAGAATGACACCCGATCGAGATGTTCAAGGATATACCGGATGGTGAGCGGGATGGAGAGTCGGTATTTGTGGTTATTCTTGACGCGGATCTGAAAGGCAAAGGTTCCCAGTGCCTTGATGTTGCGTTGCAGGGCCATGGTCCGGAACTGCTCCGGATCGAACGGGAAATCGGTATCCCCGAGGCGGTCGATGAAACGGTCGCGGAATTTTCCCCAATCTAGGTAGGAGTCGAATAGGAGGGAAACCAGGTCGTAATGAATCGGCGCCAGGAGGGAGTCCTGAAAATCGACCAGGACGAGTTGATTTCCCCGGCAGAGGATGTTGCGGCTGTGGAAATCGCGGTGGGCGAAAACGGACGGGGTGGAAATCGTTCTCATGATCGATTGCAGGGCGGCGGCCAGATCTTCCCGGTCGATCGGGTATTGCGGAAAAAGCGGCGGAAAATGGTCGAGGAACTGGGAGAATTCCCGCTCCATCCGTTCCGCGTCCAGGCGGGTGGAGGTGCAACCGGGATCGATCGCGCGCAGACGGAGGAGTATTCCGATCAACCGGTCGATCAGTTCATTCCGATCCGTTTTCGCAGAGCGGAGGAAACCCGTTTCCAGAAGATCGTCCCCGGCATCTTCCAATAGGAGGATGCGGTCTCCGATCCGTTCGTGGATGTGGGGTACCGTCAGTTGGTTTTTTCGATACACATCGGTCAGGGTGGTGATCCGGTCGATTTCACCGGGATTCGGTTCCGGGTAGACCATGGCGACCTCGGTGCCGCCATCGGCCAATAAAACCCGGTAGAACCGGCGGTTCGAGGCCTCGGTCGAAATCGATTCGTGTCCCTCGATGCGGCGGATTCCTGCCAATAGGGACAACCATTCTGTTTGAGAATGCCCGATCTCATTATTCATTGAAATTCCTTTCTATTATCCCACAGGAACAAAAGCCCGGCAATCGCCTTTTTTATCGGGAAAGGAACATGTGTCGCTCCTTTTGAGAGTAGTGTATAATGGGGTTGAATGAAACGTAAACGTCAAAAGCATCTGTTGGAAGCAGCGGTCATCCTCAATCCCAGCGCCTGTTCCGGCCGGGCCATGCATCGCAAACGGTATCTGGAGAAATGTTTGCGCCAGGCCGGGGTATCGGCACAGCTGTTCGTCAGCGAGAGTGAACCCCACTTGCGGGAGCTGGTGATCACCCTGGCCCGGAAGTATGCAACTTTGGGGTTGGCGGGAGGGGATTCGACTCTGGCGATCGCCGTTAATGAACTGCTCCGGGCCGGGATCGACCGGCCGGTAGCGTTTCTGCCCATGGGCTCCTGCAATGATATGGCCCATGAATTCGCCATCAATTCGCTGGCGACCGCCTGTCGCATGATGGCCAGGAAACGGATCCGGCGCCTCGACGTCGGGATCGCCCGGGTAGAAAAAGGAGCGTCTTTTTATTTTCTGGGGCAACTTTCCCTGGGTCTTGGCGTGGAGGTCAACCGGCGCATGGAGGCAAACAGGAGGAGTTATCTGCTCCGACATGTTCCCCAGGGGGTAGCCGGCGCCTGGTTCATCTATCGATCGCTCCGTTCCGCCGATCTTCCCCTGGAACTTCACATCGAGATGCCCCAACTAAAGCTGGAGGGGAAATTCGACCTGGCGGTGATCGCCAACATCAGTTACTATGCGTCCGGCATCCGATTAATCCCCCAAGCGGTTCCCGACGACGGTGCCCTCGACCTATTTCTGCTGGCGGGATCGTTCTGGCGGATTTCCCAGGTGGCAATCCAAACGCGGCGCGGTCTGCACTTACGCAACCAGGCCGTTCAGACCGCCTCGGCCGCCGAGTTCCGGATCTCTGCAGACAAGCCATTCTACATCCAGACCGAAGGTGAAATCTTCCACACTGCAGATGGTACGGCCTCTTTCCGGGAGGTCGAGGTCACGGTCCTGCCCCAGGCATTCTCCCTCATCGTCTAGCCGATGGGTTGCCCGTTCAGGTGAACAGTCAGTCGTGTGAAATGGGAGGAAAAATGATCAGTTACCGCCGGGAATTGTGGTTTCAGACCTCAGGTCGCCGGGAATTCATCAACATCACTCCCCAGGTCGAGGAATGCCTGCGGGAAAGCGGCATCCGTGAGGGGTTGGTTTTGGTCAATGCCATGCATATCACCGCTTCGGTTTTCGTCAATGACGACGAGCCGGGGCTGCATCAGGACTATGACCGGTGGCTCGAGCAATTGGCTCCCCATGAACCGGTCTCCCAGTACCTGCACAATCGAACCGGAGAAGATAACGGCGACGCACACCTCAAGCGCCAGGTGATGGGACGGGAGGTCACCATCGCCGTGACCGAGGGACGGCTCGATTTCGGCCCCTGGGAACAGATTTTTTACGGAGAATTCGACGGCCGCCGCAAGAAGCGGGTCCTGGTCAAAATCATCGGCGAATGATCGGCCGCTCCGTCACGGGTTGGCCGGAGGCGGTGGATTCGCGGGTGCGGCGGGAGCCGGATACCTTCTGGCCTGGGCCAGCAGGAAGGAGAGAGCAAAGATCAGCAGACCGATGATCGACACCGCTTCGGATATCTCCTTGACACCATTGAAAACGGGGTGAAGCCAGTCGTTGAGATGCTCGCCGAGTTCCCGCAGAAAGTTGATATCGGCAACCGAAACATCATGGGAGCAGTCATGGCAGACAATGAATTCGCCGATATTGACGGCATTCGTCACCAGATAAACGGTTCCCAAGGCCAGCAGGCCGCCGATCAGGGTGAATAATCCGAACCAGCGGAAAAATTGCTGCCGGTTGCATCCGCCCACGGCGGCTCCGAGCAGGAGGAACCCGGCCGGGATAATGAAGAGAAGGAAGGAAAAGGATACCGAAAGCCTTCCGATATCCATCCCCAGCGGGAAATGGTCCAGATCGGCATCCTCAAAGACATCGACCTGGTCGGGGATATCTTTTTCCCATTCCGTCCTGACCTGGGAGATGAACCCTGGAAGAGCTTCAGGATTGGGACGGCAGGCGGGGAGTTGGTCAAAGTCGATGTCGTGATGGGAATCGTCGACCATACCATTGACCTGATCCTGCCATTCTTTCATCTGGGTCTCATCACAGGGAGGGAGCTTGCCCAGGACCGAGTTGACATACCGATCAAAGGTTGGATGACGGAGCGCCTCCTTGAGCGGTCTCATGTTCAGCTTGACCTCTTGCGGATACCGTTTGCCGCGCATCACCTGTTGGACTTCCCGCAACATGGATGTGAGATCGTTTTCCACCCAGGTGTTGATCCCACTCTGGGTAATGACCTCGCGGGGGCTGATATCGGCCTGACGAAAAGCTTCATACCAGGCCTGGCCGTTTTGATTCAGATCGCTTCGCCCTCTGTCGCCGATCAACAATCCCTTTTCCATCAGATCGGGGAGGGAATTCATCACCCGTTTGGGTAATTCGATGATCGTCTCGTCTGAGAAAAAGCTCTGGGTGAGGCCGACGGTCCAGATCACTCCGAACAGGACCGGCAGTGCAACGAAAATCATGATCAATCCACCGATGAATTTCCGAAATGTGCTCATCTTACGCTCCTTTGATGTAATATGAAACGCAGCGTTACAAAACAAAGTTTCATTAAAAATGATTCATTCAAGGTAAAAGTCGACGGATTCCCGTTTTCTAAAACCGGCATGAAGCTATTTGCTGGCCAAGTCTGAAAAGTTTTCGACACTTGTGTTGACGATTCTGGAAAAACTGGTTATAATAATTTCAACCCTTACCATAAAGGAGCAAATGGATGACAAGAAAATTGATCAAACCTAATTTGAAAGAAATAAACCAGAAAATCAAGAAAGATGTCAAACGGAAACCACCGCCACCCTACAAAACCCATGCGGAAAACTACTATTACATCAAGCAGATGAACAATCGGGTCCAGTTGGTCCTGGAATTGGTGGGAGGGGATCAAATCAAGGGATTGATCGAATGGTACGACGAAAAGTGTTTAAAGATCAAGAAATTGGATGGCAGCAACCTGATCCTGTTCAAATCGCAAATCAAATTCATCTTTAAAAACCCCGATTTTGTCCAGGAGCGGAAGAACGAATCGGCCGAAGAATAATCCCATTCTCGCGCTGACCCCCGGAGATATCGAGGGAATCGGGCCAGAAGTCATTACCAAGGTCATCTCTTCCTATAAACCATGTTGTCCGGTTGCCCTTGTTTCTCCAGCCGGGATTTTTCCTTCGGCTTTCGCTTTCCCGATACGGGAGTGGAAGGAGATCGATCAACCTGGATATTTTCAGTTAGAACCCCCGACATTGAAACCGGAGCCTTCCTTCGCCATGGTCAAATACGCAGCCGATTTGGCGCTGGCCGGTCAGGCGGCCGGATTGGTGACCGGCCCGATTGCCAAGAAACGCTGGCATGACCAGGGGATTCCCTTTGCCGGCCATACGCCGTTTCTGACCTGGCACGCCGGAGTCGAAACCTCCGCCATGTGCTTCTGGTCCGCTGACCTGCGTGTCGTCCTCTTCACCGTTCATCTGCCCCTGCGGGAGGTCCCCAACCGGATCTGGCGCGAAGCGATCGTCGCCTTTATCCGGATGGTCGACCGGGAGTTGTTCCGCTGGTTCGGCGAGCGGTTCCATTTTCTGTTCAGCGGGCTCAACCCCCACGCGGGCGAGGAGGGACTGATGGGACGGGAAGAAGCAGAGGAGATCGTTCCGGCCCTGGCTGAACTGGCCGGGGATTGCCGGGTTTCCGGTCCCTATCCCCCCGATACGGTCTTTCTAAAACAACGGGAAACCGAGCAAGCCGTGGTCGTCTGCTGGTACCACGACCAGGGGCTGATCCCCTTCAAGATCGCCCATTTCCGCGATGGCGTCAACATGACGCTGGGGCTCCCGTACATCCGCACGGCGCCCGATCATGGGACGGGGTTCGACATCGCCGGCCGGGATCAGGCCGATCCGTCGAGCCTGCTGGCTGCCTTGTCTTTGGCTGAACAGCTTGTGATGAGTGGTTCTCCGGAAATTGCCTGAAAAACAGATTGTTTGTAAATGATCAGATCGTCAATCCGATGCCGATCCCGGCTTGGAGGCCGCCCAGTTTGATCTTGGTCTCGTTCACGGTATCGGAACCGTACAGATATCCCAATGTTCCCTGTAAAAATAGTTTCTGGGTCAGGTGATAGCGAATGCCGCCACCCAGTCTGAAACCGACGGTCGAATCCTTGATGGTTTCACCCAGGGCTTCCTCCTGATAGTGGAACATGCAAGCGCCGGCTTGGGTAAAATATCCGAATTTTTCCGAAAATTTCCCCATATACCCCGCTCCCAGGGAGATGAACGATTGTCGGCTCTTGGTCGGTTCCTTCAGAATCGGCGTTTCGCCGCTCTTGGAGAAAAAGCCGTAGCCGGCGAATCCATACCAGTTTTCGCTGAATCGGTACCCCACTTGCAGTTCCGGAGAGAGGACGTCGTTGCCGTAGATGTTTTTGTAATTCGCGTCGGCGGGGACCAGGTAGTACCCGGTCAGGGAAACCTGGAACTTTCCATCTGCCGCCCAGCCCAGAGTACTCAACAAAATCATAGTGATGATCAGTTTGGCTTTCATTTATAACTCCCTTATGCGAATTATACCATTAATGATAGATATCTCATATCGAGACGGGCGGTGACTGGCCAATGACCGCCCCGCTTCCGTTGACGGCTTGCACGCGGTAGGTGAAGGTCTCCGTGGTGCTGGAAAGGATGTCCGCATAAGTATAGCGACCGTTCTGCAACTCAGAGGGGAGGAACTCGCCGATGGCTTGAAAACCTCCGTTTCCTGTTTTTTTCTGGATGACGAACTTGGCAGGGGCCAGGCCGGTGACAGTGGTGACGCCGATATCGAGTTTGATGAAGGGTTTGTTCGAGAGCCAGGTCCGTTCCACACCCCGGGTGGCCGACAGGGTCACGGGAACGTTCAGGCTGTTCAGGGTGATCTGGGAGCTGGCCTGGGCGCCTGCCCGGTCAAAGGCGGTGGCGCGGACAACGTGGGGACCGTTCGTGTGTTCATAGGAGTGCCAGGAGAATTGGTAGCTCCCGGTCAGTACCCGTTGCGGCGAGTTTTGACTGGGATTTACGGATAGGTTCTGCTTTTTGATGCCGTCCACGAAAAACTCGACCCGCTCCACCCCCGAATCATCATTGGCGGTGGCGGCAATGGTAACCAAGCCGGTTGCGGTCGTGCCATCGGCGGGGCTGGTGATCTGAATCTGTGGCGGGTCGTTGAGGAAGTTGGCCTGGAACCAGAGGTTGCTCTGGACATAGGTGAGGGTCAGGGGATTGTCGGTGGTCGTGAAGCTTCCCGACCAGTCGCCGAAACGGTAACCGGTATCGGGGATGGCGGTCACCGGCGAGGTGGCCCCCCCCGAGGGTATGGTTTGTCTTGTATCCCCTGCCAGCGAACCATTGGGTCCGGCGGTGAATTCGACCGTGAAATACGCCGGGCCGAAATTGACGATCTGGGCTTGCTCGGCCGGGCTCATACACTGGTAAATGGAGGGAGGGGCCGCTGCCAGCTCGGCCGCTTTAGACTGAGCTGCGGCTTTGGAAGGCTGTCCGGTGGCCAGGTTCATGATGATCCGCGTTTCTCCCGGTTGCAGCGTGAGTTGGTACGCCCAATAGGGATTGTCGTCGCCGTTGGCGAAGTTATTGCGGATCAGACCCACGCTGGGATTCTCGCTGCCGAGGACATGGCCGATGCGGGGGTCGGGAGAGGTGGTCCCGCTGTAATTCTGCATGGTCACCACCCAGGTGTCGCTGGTCTCGGCCACGGCATCGCCGTCGGATGTCGTGACCACCAGGGTATTCGAGTCGGAACCGAGATTATTGCTGGTGATGAGATTGAACGTGGCGGGACTCCCGGTGGTGTTGGTGAAGATATTGAGCCAACGGCAGAAGGCATCGCCGGCTGGTACGAATACTTTCCGTTGCACCTGGATGCCGTTGATCAACCGGGGAGGGAGCACCACCTCCCGACCACCGCTGTCGGCGTCGATTGTGCAGGGGCCGTTGTTGTTGTAGATAAAATAACTCGGTGACCCGGTTGAAACCGGTCCTGTGGAGCCGTTGAATGAGATCGCGATGGAGTTGTACCCGTCGAATAAGTCGCTTAAAGTTGTGCTGACGGTACCGCCCAAAGCGGTCGAGGCGGCCACTGCATGGGTGTAGGAAGCCTCGGAGGCGGCACCCGACGCCGAGGAGCTGGTGAGAAAGGTGATGTTGGTGTTGATGAACCATTCCAGTCCACTGCCGTCGATCAAGGATTGCGAACCGGTGGCCATGACGGTGAGCATCCCGGCTGGGCGGGGGGAATTCCCCTGTGTCCGGTTTTTCTTTTGCTTCTCCTTTTCGATGTGCTGCCGGTAGAATTGCTTGTCGGTCAGGGTGACGTCGGCCCGGAGCGGGATGGCGGCCGATAGCAGAAGGCCGCCGGCTACGAGAACCGCCGCGATTGGCCGACTCAATTGGGAATGGAGGGGGTCCCTTTTTTTCAAGTTAGCGGGCGCTTTTTGGGGGTTGGTCGGAGTGAATACCATAAACTTCTCCTGCTGATAAATTTCACTCTGTACTATTCAGGTTGGTCACTTGAGAAAGAGTGATGGCTTATATATAATACAAGTTGAATTAATCGTCTAAAGAAAATTAAAAATGGATCGTGAAAAAAAGCGGTTTTGGTTTCTCCCCTGGCTGGCTGTGGCCATTCTGTCCATGGTGGGTGGAATTCTCCTGCTGGTGCGAAGGCAGCCGCCCAATGTGTTGTTGATCACCATCGACACCCTGCGGGCCGACCACCTGGGATGTTACGGATACAAGCCCGCCGTCACCCCCGAAATCGATCGCCTGGCAGCCGAGGGGGTGCGCGTCGAGACGGCCGTCACTTCCGCACCGGTGACATTGCCGGCCCATGCCACCATCCTCACCTCCCTATACCCACCGGTGCACGGGATCCGCGACAACGGGGTCTTCTATCTCGATTCCCGTGTCGACACCCTGGCCGAGCGCCTACAAAAACGGGGGTATGATACGGGGGCATTCGTCTCGGCCGTCGTGCTCAATAGACGCTACGGCCTCGATCAGGGATTTTCCGTTTACGACGATGAAATGTGGGGGGAAGAGGATCCGAAGCTGTTCATGATCCGGGAGCGGAGCGGACCCAAGACGGTGGGAAAATTGGTTGACTGGCTACAGCAGTACCGCCGGGAGAAGCGTCGCCGTCCCTGGTTTGCCTGGATCCATTTGTTTGAGCCTCATCAACCGTACACCCCCCCCTTGTGGGCCCGCTTCTCGACGCCGCTGGCCTATGACGGGGAGATCGCCGCGGCCGATCGGGCGCTGGCACCGTTATTTGAAGACCTGCGCCGCAGCGGAGAATTGGACCGCACCCTGACCGTCCTGACCGCCGATCACGGTGAAGGCCTGGGGGAACATCACGAGAAGACCCATGCCGTGTTCATCTACCAGGCGACCGTCCGCGTCCCCTTGATCTTCCGCTATCCGCGCCTTTTCCCGGCGGGCGCGCACTACCGAAAGCCGGTGCGAACCGCCGATATCATGCCGACAATCTTGGCCGCCTGCGGCATCCGCAATTTTTCCTCGGTCCAGGGGATCAACCTGTTGCCGGCCCTGCGCGGGGAAATACCCCCACCTAAACTCGATCTGTACACCGAATCCCGGGTGTCCGAGCTCGGATTCGGCATGGCCCCCCTGTTCGGGATCATCTCCGGGGGCTACAAGTACATCCGGGCTCCCCGGCTGGAGCTCTATGATCTCGAAGCCGATCCGGGGGAATTGCACAACCGCTATGCGACCGAGACGGGGAGGGCCATGGCCCTGGAGCAATTGCTGCGAAAACGGTTGGCCGATCCCCTCGTCGGCCGCTATCGTCACCTCGGCTATGAAATGGAGAAGGAGACCCTGGAGGTGCTGCGCAGCCTGGGCTATCTGGCCTCACCCACCGAGCGTCGGGGGATGGGGGCAATCGATCCCAAGGATGGCATCCTCATCTACGAGAAGCTCGAAGAGGCGCGGCATCAAGCTCAACGGGATGAATGGCCGGCAGCGGAAAAGCTTCTGCGGGAAATCCTGGAGCAGGTACCGGGCCATGTCTCGGCCCGCAATATCCTGGCGTTGGCCCTTTTCCGGCAGGGGCGCAGCGAGGAGGCCCGGGTGGAATACCTCCGGTCACTAGAGGCCGATCCCCAACAGGCTCGGGTCTGGTTGATGCTCGGCCAGATGGACCTGATGCTGGGGGATATCGATCGGGCGGAGCGCCAGTTGCAGCAGGCCCTAGCTGTTCATCCCGGTTTCGTGGAGGCGATGAGCCACCTGGGCATGATCGAGAACCTGCGGGGGCGAACCGCCGCAGCCGAAGAGTGGTTCCGCCGGACCATGGCTGCTGACCCGGCTTTCCCTCCGGTGTACCGGAGGCTGGGCGACCTCTACTTCGAGCGCGCCGACTGGCCGAAGGCGCTCGATCTCTACCGGAAAGCCCGCGAACGGAACCCGGCCGATTTTCGCTCCGGTATCCAGGAGGGGAATTGCCTGAAGCGGTTGGGGGAGACTGAAGCGGCCCAATCGGCCTATGCGGAAGCCGCCCGGATCAATTCGGAATCGTGGATTCCGCACTACAACCTGGCCTGCCTGGCGGCCCTGGATGGCCGTCACCGGGATGCCGTGAAGCATCTCGAAACGGCCATTGCCAAGGGCTTCCAGTCCCGGGAGATAGCCGAGAACGACCCCGATTTCACCTCGTTGCGGCTGGATCCCGATTTTGCACGGCTGGTTCAGAAGCTGCCTGGGGGGGATTCATGATTATTCTGGGAATTGAAACGTCGTGCGATGAGACGGCCGTGGCCGTGGTCGAGCGGGGCCGAAAAAACCTCGTGCGGGCGGAGCGGATCAAGTCGCAAGAGGAATTGCACAGCCCCTATGGCGGTATCGTCCCAGAAATCGCATCGCGCAATCATCTTGAATATATCGATCGATTGACCGTCGAGGCGCTGGCCGACGCCCGCTTGACCCTGGGTGAAATCGACCTCATCGCCCTGACCCTGGGACCGGGCTTGATCGGCTCGCTCCTCATCGGCCTTTCGTTCGCCAAGGGATTGGCCCTGTCCCGCAACCTGCCGATCATCCCCGTCGACCATATCCAGGCGCATGTGGAAGCGGCCTTTATCTCCCACCCGAAGATCGAGTACCCGTTGCTGGCTCTGGTGGTCTCCGGCGGGCATACCACCCTGTTCTACCAGGAAAGCAAGCTTCACAGCGACATGATCGCCAAAACCCGCGACGACGCCGCCGGCGAGGTCATGGACAAGGTTGCCAAGCACTTCGGACTCGGGTATCCAGGCGGACCGATCCTGGACCAAATCTGTCCCGGGGGGGATCCGGGACGGTATCCGTTCACTTTCCCGCGCATCAGTGACGGGACCTTTGATTTTTCCTTTTCCGGGTACAAGACAGCGGTGCTCCGAATCGCGCAGAAAAACGGGATCGAAGCCGGCACGCGCAAGTTCAGGGACCTGGTGGCCTCCTTTCTCCACTCTATCGTCGCTTATCTCTTCTCGATGGTGGAGTCTGCGGCCGCCCAGCGACCGGTCCGCTCGCTCGTCGTTGCCGGCGGGGTCAGCCGCAACACTCTGTTACGCAAACGGTTTCAGGAAGAGTGCGAGCAACTGGGATTGCCCCTCTACCTCCCCGAGCCGCGGTTCTGTACCGACAATGCCGCCATGATCGCCTGGCTCGGATATGAGTGGTTTCGGGCGAATCCGGATGGTCCCTGGCGTGACCTGACGATCAGTTCCTATTCCCGGGCCCGCTTCCGCGAAACCGGCAGACACCGGTAGTTTTTGGCCGCAGGGGGGAAAAAAGCAGGGGAAAGTGGTTTGACATCCCCGGGAAGAATCACTATAATTCCCGAAATGGTCGAGTTGTTCAGCGAGCAGTTTCCCGAGGCGAGCGAAGAGCGGAGCCTTCTCCAACAGTTGGATCCGCAGCGGCTGCCCGAGCATATCGCCGTGATCATGGATGGAAACGGCCGGTGGGCAGAAGCCCGAGGGTTCAACCGCATCGAGGGGCACCGCCGCGGCACCGAGTCGGCCCGCGTGGTGACCGAGTGTGCGGTTCAACTGGGGATCCGTTTCCTGACCTTGTATATGTTTTCCACCGAGAACTGGGGGCGCCCCAAGGGCGAAGTCCGTTTTCTTTTTAACATCTTCTACGAAAAACTGATCTCCGAAAAAAAGCTGCTTGATGACAACGGGATCCGCCTGGCGATCCTGGGTGATCTGGATCCGTTGCCGGTGCGCCTGCAAAAAAAACTGCAGACGGTCATCGCCGATTCGGCGGAAAACAACCGAATGCAACTGAACCTGGCGTTGAACTACGGAGCCCGGCTGGAACTGGTCCGGGCCATGCGGCTGATGATAGAGAAGGGGACCCGGAGTTCCGACGTGACTCCCGAACTGATCTCCGCGCACCTGTACACCGCCGGCATCCCGGATCCTGACCTGATGATCCGGACGTCGGGTGAGACACGGATCTCCAATTTTCTCCTGTATCAACTCGCCTACAGTGAATTGATCTTCACACCGGTCTTGTGGCCCGATTTCGGGATCAAGGATTTTCTGGCGGCGATTCTCGAATTCCAACATCGCCAGCGCCGGTATGGACTGATATGAACGATTTATGGAAACGCCTACCGACCACGGTGGTGATGATCGCATTCGTTTATGTGGCGATCCGTTTTTCACCGTTGCTGGTTTTTTCCCTTTTGCTGATGCTAATCGCATCCGCCGCTGCCTGGGAACTGCACCGGTTGGCTTCGGGAGAGTTCGCCTCTTTCTGGCTGACCGTGGCCAACGGGTTGGCTGTGGCGGCGGCCTTCACCTTCCCGGTCGTCCCCCTGGCCGGAGCGCTGGCTGCCGTCGTGATCATGACCGGGATCTATTTCCTGCTGACGGTCCGCCAACCCGAGCGGTTGCCGGCCTTTGTCCGGGACCTCGGCATCCAGTTGATCGCGGTCCTGTTCGTCTATTTCCCCCTTTTTTTTCTCCTCGAATTGAAGCGGCTGGGAGCCGATTACCTGTTCTTTCTGATCGCGGTCATTGCCGTCGGCGATTCGGGGGCCTATTTCATCGGCCGTAAATGGGGGAAGACCCGTATATATCCGGTGGCTTCACCCAAAAAAACCCTGGAAGGATTGATCGCCGCCCTGATCACTGCCGCTCTGGCCGGGTGGGGATTCAACCTGCTCTTCCCGGTGGCCGAAGGGGCGGGGCCGGCGATGCTCATGGGGGCTTTGGTCGAACTTTTTTCCCAGTTGGCCGATCCGGTCGAATCGCTCTTCAAGAGAGCCGCCGGTCGCAAGGATTCGGGGGGATTGCTCCCCGGACACGGCGGCATCCTGGATCGGATCGATTCCTATATCTTCTGCGCTCCGCTGTTCGTTTTCCTGGTCCACTGGCTGGGACGGTAACGGCGGCCTGGAACGGTGGCGATGAAAAATGTAACGCTTCTGGGATCGACCGGATCGATCGGCCGCAATTCCTGTGAGGTTCTCCGCCGCCTGCGAATGGATTTCCGGATCAGCGGTATAGCCGCCGGTGAGAATCTGGACTTGCTGGGCAAGCAGATCGAGGAATTTGAACCCGAAGTCATTGCCGTCAAAAGCGAAAAGGGAGCGGCGGAGTTGCGGCAGAGATTTCCCGGGAAACGGATATATGCAGGACCCCAGGGATTGCTGGCGGTGATCGGTGATCCGGTTCCCGATTGCTTGATCGTGGCTATCAACGGCACCGATGCACTGGCGGCCACCCTGCAGGCGATTACAGCCGGAACCCGGATCTGCCTGGCCAACAAAGAAACCCTGGTGGCCGCCGGCGACCTGATCAACGAACGTCTGGCGACTTCATATGCCGAATTGATCCCGGTCGATTCGGAACAGAGCGCCATATTTCAATGCCTGGGGGCAGCTCCCTTCGGTCGGGTGAAGAGGATCATCCTGACGGCGTCTGGAGGGCCTTTCTTCCGCGACGAACGGGATTTTCGCACCATCACACCCCGGGAAGCCATGGCCCACCCAGTCTGGTCGATGGGAACGAAAATCACCATTGATTCGGCGACGCTGATGAACAAAGCCCTGGAGGTGATCGAAGCCCATCACCTCTTCGGCCGGCCGGAAGAGGAGATCGATGTCCTCATCCATCCCCAGAGCGTGATCCACTCGATGGTCGAATTCGTCGACGGGTCGATCCTGGCCCAGTTGAGCGTTCCCGACATGAAACTGCCCATCCTCTATTCGCTGACCTATCCGGAGCGCCAGGAGACCGGCATGGATCGGCTCGATTTCGAGAAATTGCGGCAAATGGAATTTTACGGTGTCGATGAGAACCGCTTTCCCTCGATCAACTTGGCCCGGCAGGTGCTGCGGACCGGGAAGAATGCGGGGGCGGTATTCAACACTGCCAATGAGGAAGCGGTGGCCGCGTTCCTAGCCGGCCGGATCGATTTTCCCGGTATTGCACGTCTGGTCGAGGAGATCCTCGCCATAACCCGGTTTCATCCGCTTCATTCTTTGGATGATGTCCTGGAAACGATCCGGGAAACCCGGATCCGCACCCAAGAAAAATTACAAGGAGAAATACAGAAGTGACCGCATTACTGAGGGTTTTGTCATTTTTACTGGTGGTTGGCATCATCGTCCTGGTCCATGAGTTCGGTCATTTCATGGCCGCCCGGCTGATGGGGATCCGCGTGGAAGCTTTTTCCCTGGGAATCGGCCGCCGGCTCTTCGGCTGGAAGTGGCGGGAGACCGATTTCCGCATCAGTCTGATCCCGCTCGGTGGTTTTGTCCGATTGGGCGGTGAGGAGGAGTACGACCCCCTCAATGCCCGCCCCGACGATTTCTATTCAAAAAACCGGGCGCAGCGGTTTTTCACCATGGTGATGGGTTCGGTGATGAACCTGTTGCTTGCCTTTTTCATCTTGACGGTCCTGCACATGACCGGCATGGAGACCAATTCCTACCGGTTGGAACAACCGGTGATCGGCTTTGTGGAAGCCGATTCCCCCGCCGCCAAAGCCGGCTTGCAGAAGAACGACCGGATCGTTTCCATCAACGGCCGCAAGGTCCCGGCCTGGAAGGATGTCGAATTGCTGGTCGGCATCAATCCCCGCGAAACCCTGCGGATCGAATATGTCCGCCGCGGAGAAACGCTGCAGACCGAAATGAAGGTCGAACCGATGGATAAGATGGACAGCGGCTATGCCGGTTTCTCCTGGCGTCTGCAACCACTGGTGGGGATGGTCGAGAAGGGATTCCCGGCCGAGAAGGCGGGGATGCGCAAAGGGGACTTGATCACCGCCGTTGACGGTCACCCCATCGATACCTACTGGGATGTGGTCGACCTGATCCGCCAGTCTCCCGAAAAGCCATTGCGATTCCGGCTTCGCGGCGATGCGGGCGAGCGGGAGGTGGAGATCACCCCGCGCAAGGGGGAGAACGGCATCGGGGTGATCGGGTTCACCGTCGATCTGCCGGTTACCCGGGTCCGCTACCACTTTGGCGAGGCGGTGAGCCGCAGTCTGCAGGAATCGGTGCGGCTGGTAGGGCTGGTCGTTGATGTTTTCCGCAAAATCATCCGTGGCAAGATCTCCTCCCGGCAGATTTCCGGCCCGATCGAGATCGGACGGTTCTCCCACGAGGCACTCGAGAGCGGGCTCAGTAACTTCTTCATGCTCATCGCCTTCATCTCCCTGCAACTCGGCATTGTCAACCTGGTGCCGATCCCGGGACTCGACGGCGGCCACCTGCTCATCCTGGGCATCGAATCGATGATCCGCCGCGACCTCAACATGAAGTTGAAGATGATCCTGATCTATATCGGTTTTTCCCTGCTGATCGCCCTGATGATCTTCGTGCTCATGAACGACGTGGTCAAGACCCTGCCCAACGGCTGGAAGTCGCTCATCCCGTCCTTCAAGTAGCGGAGCGGAGATAGATGCGGATCGTCTCTTGACGAATCACCGAAACTGAGATATGATTCCTTCTAAATCAGTGCCGGGATAGCTCAGTCGGTAGAGCGAGGGACTGAAAATCCCTGCGTCCGTGGTTCGATTCCGCGTCCCGGCACTTTTTTCCCTTTCCATCTTCCACTCTTTTAAAAATGTTTTTCCTCTGGTTTACCTGAATTCCATTCTCCCGTCGGGCTCCCTGCATAGTCGAGCTGAGACGGGTGCAGAGAGTATTGACAACCGACCTTGACAATCAGCCCCCTTATCACTAGACTGTCTTATTTTCTCCCTTTTGCCGGCTGAAGCCGGCAGGGGATATTGAGGTATCCATGAACAATCGCATTCGTCTCACAACCTGCCTGATCCTGATCCTGCCCGCACTTCTCGGCGCTGTCTCCACGGACAAGGTCGTCAAACGCATCATCGAGATCGGCCGGACCGACAACCGCACCGAAGCCCTACTCGATGTGTTGGCCAACCGCATCGGCGGCAGACCCATCGGTTCGGCCGCCTACGACAATGCCGCCGAATGGGCCGGCCGCATGTTCAAGGAATGGGGTATGCAAGTCGTTTATCAGGAGGCCGGCGAACTTGCGGTCGGCTTCGACCGCGGCCCCTGGTTCGGCAAGATGACCTCTCCGTATTCCCAGCCCCTCCATTTCGCCACCCCCTCGTACTCGTCCGGCACCAGGGGCTGCGTGGCGGCCCCGGCCGTGAACGAGCCCAAGGATGAGGCACAGTTCAAACAGATGAAGCTGAGACTGAACGGCGCCTGGGTTTTGTTGAAGCCCGATGAGGAAAAGAAACCGGATCCCCAGAAGCCTCAACCCAGCTACCAGGAACGCCAGAGAGAACGGGAAGAAACCCATAAAAAATGGCAGCAGCGGCTGAAGAAACTACAGGATGCCGGAGCCCTGGGCGTCATCAGTTCGGCCAAGCTTCCCATCAACGCCTTGTACAACCGCGATGTCCATGCGTGGAAATCGTGGGCCGACCTGCCCAAGCTATGCGATATCAGGCTCGACGAGCACCAGTTCGCTGAAATCAGCCGCATGATCGAAGAGCGGCAGCGGGTCGAACTGGAATTCGACATCCGCAATCATTTTCGGATGGGACCGGTTAAATATCACAATGTCCTGGGCATCATCCCCGGGACCCAGCACCCCGACGAGTATGTGATCATGGGCGGCCATCTCGATTCCTACGACGTGGCCAGCGGTGCTGTCGACAACGGCAACGGCGTCACCACATCCATGGAGGCAGCCCGCCTGATCATGGCCGCCGGCGGCAAACCCAAACGCACCATCATAGTCGGCCTATGGGCGGGCGAGGAGTTCGGCATGCTCGGGTCTCAACACTGGGTAAAAACCCACCAGAACGAGCTGTCGAAAATTTCCGCCATGTTCAACCGCGATGGTGGACCGACCGTGCCGACGGGACTGCGCGTCTCAGAGGCCATGTGGAAGGATATGGAAAAGGTCTGCACGCCAGTGCAGACAATCAACCCGGAGTTCCCCTTCGAACTGATAAAACGGGAAGCCGGCCGCAAACCGGAGGGACCGACCGGATCGGACAGCTCGGTCTTTGCCATGCACGGCGTACCCGCCCTGGGCTTCAGCACCGGCGATCCCAAGGGCTACGACTTCCGCTATGGCGAGATCTGGCACACCGAAAACGACTACTTCCAGAAGAGCATCCCCGAATACCAGGCCCACGCCTCGATCGTCACCGCGGTGGTAGTCTACGGCATCGCCGATTTGGGCCATCTCCTCTCCCGCGAAGGGTTCTATCTGCCCGACGAGAAACCGGCCGGAAAAGCGAAGGAGAATCCCGAACCATAATCGGTTTCATCGGCCGCCGAGAGATTCACGGCTGCGTCGCATTTTTCCATACTGAAATCACCTTTGCGATTCGCGGGCCAGCCGGTTCGCCCCCGTCGAGGCGATGACGATCAAGGCCGCCAACCAGAAGAGAGCCATGGAGGCGATTGAACTCCATAGAGTATCCATGGCCGATACCGACGGCACCGAAAGGATAATGGCGCTGGAGGTGATGCTGGCGTGAAAGAGGACCATCAGCAGCAGGCTTCCCCTGGTGTGGTTGTAAACCCAGGTCATCAGTACCGCCTGGGCGCTCATCAGCAGCGGGCCCAGGATGATGAAAATGGGGACGAAGAATGCTCCATGCTGTCGCAACCCGATGAAATCCATCGGCAGGTGCCACATGCCCCAGACCGTGCCGATGATGATGCTCGATATCAATGCATTGTACCGTTTCTGCAGGTTCGGCAGGGCGAATCCGCGCCAGCCGAATTCCTCACCCAAGGCGGCGAAGACCGGCCAGATCAGGCCTTATCGCCAGGCGGCTGGCCATGTCGCCCAGCGATGCCGGCCTGCCCAGTACGGACAATAGTGTCAGCGCGGCAACTGCTACTAACGGAGAAACGAGCAGCGCAGCCGCATACCAGCCGGCATTGACCCGCCAATGACCCAGCCGGGCGAGTAGCGCCCGCGAGCTCCCTTTCTCACCGGTGACGGATGTCACCGCGATACCCGCCAGGCTTGGCCCCATTCCGGCAACCAGCGCCAGCAGTAGAAATTGGGGAGGCATCTGTGTCGGGTCTTGCCCGTGTCGCATGGAGACGATGATCACTGCAATCAGGCTCCAGGTAAAAAAGAACGTGATTCCGAAGAATGACGCCAAGGGGCACCGTTTGATGAAGTTCCTGAGGGTCAACTGTCGTTCTCCTCGTTTGTGAATATTTATGGTTTATCTGGCATCTTCAGCGGCGATGGCCCCTCCATTGATTTCTTGTCTCCGTCACGCCGCTTCTTGAGTTCGAGGATGGCGCCAATGGCCACGCCCAGAGTGGCACCGATCGCCGGTTCGCCGAATCGGTCTGCGGTCAGTGTTAGAGGGTGCCGAAGTCCCAGTGCTCGTGGATCTTGCCGTCCTTCACTCCGAACATGTCGAACCATGTGGTGGTGTACTTTTTCGCCGGATTCTTCGGGTCGACTTTCTCTTCACGGAAGACGAGCACCACCAGATTCCGCTCGGCGACGATGGTGACCAGATTGTCGATGGTGAGTTTCAGCGGTGCGGCTTTGAAAGTCTTTTTGAAGGTATCGACAAACCCTTGGCGACCGGTCGGAACGGTCGGGTTATGCTCGATGAAATCTTCGGTCATGTACTGTTCTGCCTTGGACAGATCGTGACCCTGCAGCACCTCTCGCCAGTAGTCGTAAACGAGCTTTTTATTGGCAGCCAGAACCGGATCGCCGCTTTTCAGCAGTGCCTGCTGATCGTTGGCCACTTCGACGGGAACCTGCGCAATCGCGGTATGGAATACGAACAGAATCGGGACAAGAACCATTATATTTTTCATCCTCGCCTCCTTGGCTTGTTCAGAACATTCGTTTTCAGAAGCTGAGTGTAAACGGTGGAGAGGTGAATGTCAAACCGGGCAGACCGTAAAGCCGCCTATACATGCTGATCGATCAGAATCGGGTTTCCGTCCGGATCTGCGATCATGAAGCTAGCCGGGCCAAATTGCAGTGGGCTACCACCCTTGGCCCTTTGCGGTCGGGAGGTGTCACAAAATGGGAATGTCCTTCTCTCTTCCACGGAAACCAAGAGGATTATAGACGAAGGGGAAGAAAAATCCAATTCAGGGATTTTTTGTGGGGGTATAGCATTACTGCGTCCGTTTTAGATTTATACAGATTTTGCGATAGAGAATATCAGTTCACCCTGGATTTGACTCCCGCCTGGCGTTCTGCTACCATGGCCGCATGGAAGGCTCAATCAGCAGTATCCTTGAAAGGTTTTCCGGTCGCAGGATCGTGGTCTGGGGCGATCTGATCCTCGACGAGTATGTCTACACCTCCTCCACCCGCGTCTCCCGCGAAGCCCCGGTATTGGTCGCCGAATTCGAAAGTAACGAGTTCCGCCTCGGGGGGGCGGGAAATGTCGTCCTGAACCTGCTGACCCTGGGAGCCGAACCGGTTCCGGTCGGCTTCATCGGCGCCGACCGGGGGGGAAAGCAGTTGCAGAGGATCCTGGACGGGTACGGCATCTGCACGGGTTTCCTGGTCGAACTCGACGGTTTCCATACACCGGTCAAGAGCCGCATCCTCTCCGGCGGGGACAACACCCGGAAACAGCAGGTTCTGCGCATCGACACCCTACCCCGCCCGGATATTCCGGAGGAATCCCACCGGTCATTGGATCCGGTCTTGCGCAAGGCTCTGAAGGAGGCGTCCGGCCTGATCATTTCCGATTATATCGCCCGCTCCGTCCATCCTGCGAACTGGGAGAGGGTAAGAAAGAAAGGGCTGTCGATGCCGGTGATGCTCGACTCCCGGGAGAATATCCGCCGATTCCCCGGGGTGACCGTGGCCACCCCTAACGAACCCGAGATCCGGGCGCTATTCCCCGAGCGGAGATTCAACCGCGAAGAGGATTTCATCGCAGCCGGAAGCGAACTCCGGGAACAGATCCAGGCGGCCGGCATCGTCCTGAAACGTGGTCACCGGGGGATGGACATCTTCGAAGCGGGAAAAAACCATCTCCACATCGACATATCGGGGACGTCGCAGATCGTCGACGGCACCGGCGCCGGCGACACGGTCATGGCGGTCGTGAGCCTGGGGATCGCCTCCGGAGCCGACCTGCCGACCGCCGCCCGCCTGGCCACTATCGCCGCCGGCATCGTGGTCATGAAGGAGGGCGCGACACCGATCGGTCGGGATGAACTGAAAAATGCCGCCCGCTGAGATTCTTCCCCTGGACCAATTGACGCGCCGCATCGGAGCGTTACGGGGGAAGGGGAAAAAAATCGCCCTGGCCAATGGCGGCTTCGACCTGTTGCACATCGGGCATATCCGCTACCTGCAGGATGCAAAAGCGCAGGCCGATATCCTGGTGGTGGCCCTCAATTCGGATTCTTCCCTGCGCCGGTTGAAAGGGAAACAACGCGCCCTGATCGATGAAACGGGCCGGACCCGGATGATCGCAGCCCTCGCCTGCGTCGATTTCGTCACCCTCTTCGGGGAGAGCCGTGTCGACCGGGTGCTGCTGGCACTGAAACCCGAAGTCCACTGCAAGGGATCCGATTATACCGCGGAAACGGTTCCGGAGCGGGAGGTGGTCACCTCCTATGGCGGTCGGATCGCCATCGTCGGGGGAGAGAAGATCCGCTCCACATCGACGATCATCATGCAAATCAGAGGGTTGTATCCAAATTGACCAGTATCGCCATCGTCCGCCTTTCCGCCCTCGGCGACATCGTCCATACCCTGCCGGCCATGCAAAGACTGCGGCTCGCTTTTCCCCAGGCGCGGATCGACTGGCTGGTGCAGCCTCCCGGAGATAAGCTGTTGGATTGTTTTTCGGGTATCGATCGGGTTATTCCCCTGGATCTACGGAGCAGCCGGGCTGCCTCGGTCTGGAGACAATTGCGTGACCTGCGCCGGTTGCCGGCCTACGAAACCATACTCGACTTCCAGGGCCTGCTGAAATCGGCCTGGATCACCCACCGGCTGAAGGGAGAGCGGTTCGGCTTCCATGCCTCCAATCTTCGGGAAAAGGGAGCCCGTTTCTTCTATGACCGCCGCGCCGATCCATTTCCCGAGGACCGGCACGTGATCCGGAAAAACCTGCATCTGCTGACTCTCATGGGAATTCGGGAAGATCGGATCGAGTTTCCCGAATACCGGGCAAATATGGATTCTGAGGCGTTTCGATTTCTCGAAGCGCGGGGTTGGCCGCAGCGGCGCTGGGTGCTGATCAATGTCGGCGGCGGGTGGCCGACCAAGGTACTGTCGCCGGCCCAGTGGGTATCGGTGATCCAGGCGCTTCCGGGTCTGCCGATCGGGCTGCTGTGGGGGAATGAAACGGAGCGGCGGACCGCCGAAACCATTCACGCCCAGACGAGGGCGGAGATCCTTCCCGGCACCGGTTTTCCCGAAATGCTGGCGATGATCGGTCATGCCGGAGTGGTGGTTAGCGCCGATACGCTGGCGCTGCACCTGGCCGACCTGTGCCGGACGGTTTCCGTCAGCCTGTTCGGTCCGACCTCACCGACCCGAAACGGCTCGCTCGACCCGGCCAGCATCAGCCTGGAAACCGATCGGGAATGCCGGCATTGTCACCGCCGCCGCTGTGATCGGGGTAATTGCATGGCGGGAATTTCCACCTCCGCTATCGCCGCGGCGGTGAACAGAACCATGGAGGACCATGATTGAATTCATCATCAAATACCGGTCTCTGACCGGCCTTTTCTGCCTGATCGGCTTGTGGGTGGTAGCCGCCCCCAATGCGCTTTCGATCGCTATGGGTTTCGGCATCATGATGCTGGGCGTGGTATTCCGCAGTTGGTCGGCCGGATTCATCAACAAGAACAGGGCTCTTGCCCAGGGAGGCCCCTATTCTCTGACGCGAAACCCGTTGTATTTCGGGAATTTTCTGCTAGGGGCGGGGATGGCTGTTTCCGGGAACAACCCGCCATCCTACATCATCTTCGGCATTTATTACCTGTTTTTCTACATCATCCTGATTCGGGTGGAACGGAAACGGATGCAGCAGCGGTTCGGAGGCGAATACGACGAGTGGGCCAAGGTCACCAACCTGTTTCTTCCAAAGCTGAAACGGCCGGATGATACCGGTTTCGACATCGAATTGTACATCCAGAACCGGGAGTACCGGGTTCTGTTCTTTTCTTTTCTGGTTCTCCTGGCCTTTATCCTCAAGTACCTCTTTTTGATCCGTTTTATTTGAATTTTTGTCTATCGGCCCGTATTCATTGATTTTTCGATATTAGTTTGCTAGTATATCCCCGATGCGAAAATTTCACCTGCTGCTAATCCTTATCTATTTTTTGGTTTTCGCTGGATTGGCATATTTGTTTCTGGAGATGAATGCCCGAACCATAAAGGGAGTTGCACAAAACCGGCCTTTATCGCAGCAATTCGCCATTACCGCCATTTCTCCCGATGGAGATGCCATGGCCAATGAAACGATTCTCTCCTCCCGCGATATCCGGGACTATCCGTTTCTGGGCGAAACAAAAGTAAAACCGGGTCCGGGAGCTTCCCTGGAATTCATGTACAACGGAATCATTTTTCTGTGTCTGCCCGATGCGCAGTTTGTGTATTCACCCGAATCCAACCACTTGCTGTTGGAGAGCGGCACCTTTTTCTGGACGAACAAAAGCACCGGCACTGAGGTCACCGTCACACTTCTCAACCAGGGCAATGTGATGAACCCATCGGGGGCGGGAAAAATCGCCCTGCACGGGAACAACCTGGAAGTCTGGAATTACTCAGGAGAACTCAACTACCGGTTCCAGAACACCCGCTACCACCTCAAGCAACTCAGCTATTCATCGACCGTTCCGGCGATGAGGGGGGCAGTGGTATCCATTGCACCCGCTCCGGAATCGATCGATCCGGATAACCAGAACATTTTTTTCGATGAAAAGGCGATCCCGGTGGTTCATTTTCACTGGAAAGGTGTACCGGGAGTGTCCACCTACCTCTTCCGGATTTACCCATCGCTCTTGAAAGAGGACGTGCTGACGATTCAACAGGTCGACGGGAACACGATCACGGTGAATATCATGCCGTATATCGGCCAGAGGCACTTCTATTGGGATGTCTGTGCTTTCGATCCGGCCCGGAACCTCGAATCGGTTCCGTCCCGGACAGGCTTCGTCCAGTTGTCGGGAACATTCTTTGCCCAGAAAGCCACGACGAAACCGCCGGAGTTGACCCTTTACCCGTTCACCATCTCCGGCAATATGGTGGTCATCAAGGGGAGCGCCACTCCAGGCAGTCAGATGTTCATCGACGACAATCAGGTTACGCTCGATTCTCTGGGGAATTTTACCTATACGATTTTTTATCCCTCTATGGGTCTCAAAGACATTGTGTTCAATGTTATTTCCTCGACCGGTTTGACGACCACCTTGAAAAGGCAGGTGATCGTTTCCGATATTTCCATTTGATCATGCCGTGCATGTTGCTCTTGGGTTCATAAAAGGAGTTAGAAGCAATGGGCCTTCTTTCGAGAATGTATAATTACTTCAGTGTCGATTTAGCGATCGATCTGGGGACCGCCAATACACTAGTATATGTAAAAGGCAAAGGGATCGTGTTGAACGAACCGTCCATGGTCGCCGTGGATATCAAGACCGGAAAAATTCAGACGGTCGGCTCCGAGGCCAAGGAGATGCTCGGCAAAACACCGGCCAATATCGTGGCCATCCGTCCAATGAAAGACGGCGTCATCGCCGATTTCGAGATTACCGAAAAGATGCTGGAGTACTTTATCAAGAAAACCCGCAACAATTCGCAGTTCTTGAAACCGCGTGTGGTCATCGGCATTCCGTCGGAGATCACCCAAGTGGAGCGTCGGGCGGTGAAAGATGCGGCCTTGCGCGCCAAGGCCAACGAAGTATATCTGATCGAGCAGGCCATGGCCTCGGCGATCGGTGCCAATCTGCCGATCACCGAACCGGGCGGAAACATGATCGTCGATATCGGCGGGGGAACCACCGATGTGGCCGTTATCTCGCTCTCGGGGATCGTCGTCTCCAAGACCATCCGCGTGGCCTCCAATGAGATGGATGAGGCAATCATTCACTACATCAAGAAAAAATACAACCTGCTGGTGGGGGAGAAAACGGCGGAAACCATAAAAATACAGATCGGGTCCGCTTACCCGCTGGACGACCCCCTGGAAATGGAGATCAAGGGACGTGACCTGACAATGGGAATCCCCAAGACCCTTCTCATCAACGACAGTGAAATCCGGGAGGCTCTGGAGAGTATCGTTCAGACCCTGGTCGATGTCGTCAAGAATACCCTGGAAAAAACACCCCCGGAACTGGCGGCCGATATCGTCGACCGCGGGATCGTGCTATCGGGCGGCGGCTCGCTCTTGAGGAACCTCGACAAACGGTTCCGCGAGGAGACGTCACTGCCGGTGTTTATCGCCGATAACCCACTCTCCTGCGTGGTGTTGGGAGCCGGAAAAATCCTCGACAACCTCGAATTACTCGATAAAGTAGGATATGCCATATAGCCGTGAGGAATCTGCGTTTGCCCCCGAGAAAAAGGCTCTGGTACTGGTCGGGATACTGTTTTTCAATCTGATTCTTATCTCCACTCAGGTCATACTGAATAATGAACGTTCACTCTTGGTGACGATCATCTCCGCGGTCACCACCCCCTTTCAGAAGGGGCTTCGCTCCGTCTCCGATTCGGTTTCCCACAGGTTTCAGCGATTTTTTTTTCTGCAGGGAGTGTATCGGAAGTACCAGGACCAGAAAATGCGGAACACACAGCTTCGCCAGGAGAATTACGTGCTGAGACAGCAGTTGCAGGACATGACCGTCCAACGCTACGCCAAGAAGAAATTTCCCACCTTCATCCAGGTCAGCACCATTTCAGTGGATATCAATTTTCCCTTCAATACGCTGGTGATCGACAAGGGGAAAGCCAGTGGCATAGTCGAAAATCTCCCCGTTCTCAACCTGGATGGAGATCTGGTCGGAAAAACCTGCGCACCCGTTTTGGCCGCCGCAGCGACGGTCCGGTTGATCACCAGCCCGATCGGGGGAGCCGGGGCGTATCTGGAAGCGAACATGTTCGAGGGGTTTCTCACCGGGACCAACAGCACTACCTGCCTATTCAAGTACCTGCTGGAGAACAAGCCGGTTCAGGTTGGCGACCGGGTGGTCACTTCGGGGACCGATCGGATTTTCCCCGCCTATCTTCCCGTCGGGTGTGTCACCAAGGTCGAAAATGACTATCTGACCAAAAAAGTGATGGTGAGACCTCACTTTCTCGATAAACCCATCAAATACCTGGTCGTGTTGCGAAAATGAGACGAAAACTACGTATTGTCCTTTTCCTGGCGCTTGTCGCCGGCCAGTTGCTAATTTATCTCTATTATCCGTCACTGCGTATCAGCGTCGATTTTCTGTTCCTGATCATTTTCTATGTGGCCATCCGCATGAAGCTTTTAAGCGCGTTGATCACTGCGCAGTTGATCGGTCTGTTGACCGATTATTTTTCGGTGAAAGTGATGGGGGTCTTCGCCTTTTCCAGGGTGTTGGCCTGTTTCTTTTTAACCGAAGTCTCCCATTTTCTCGATCTGCGCAAGAGTTTTTTCATATTTATTCTGATCTGGCTCTCTCTGTTCTTTTCCAATGTCGTCGCCGCCCTGTTCCTCTATCTGGTCCATCGGTTCCAATTCAGCCACCAGTTGCTACTGATTCAACCGTTGATCACCTCGGCCGTTGGAACCTTGATCCTGGCGCTCCCCGGGGTGAAGGACAACCTGCATGTATATTGACAGGAAAAAGATCACTCCGGATATCGCCAGGAGAGCGGCGCGAACCACAACGGTTGTCCTGATCCTGATTTTCCTGGGGATGGTGTTCGTCTACTGGAACATTCAGGTTCTCCGCTACGACTATTTCCGCTTCCGGGCGCTGCAGAATATCATCAAAACGGTCGAACTGGAGGCTCCGCGGGGATTGATCCTGGATCGAAACCGTCAGGTGCTGGCGGAAAACCGGATCGACTTCACCCTCTATCTGATCAGGGAAAGCGTAACCGACTGGGAGAGAACCCTGAAGATCGCCTCCTTCTTGACCGGAAAGAGCCGGTCGGAGATCGAGAAGATCATCGCCAAGTACAAGGGCAATCCCAAATCATACCTGATCCCCCTCAAGGATCATTTCCCCCTGGCCTCGGTCGCCTATGTGGAAAGCCGTATCGATGAAATGCCCGAATTCCGCATCGACCTGAAACCGGGACGCTCTTACCCCCAGCTGGGGTTCGGATCCCATATTCTCGGATATATCTCGGAAGTTTCGGATAAGGAATTGCAGAATCAGTCCGCATCCGGCTATCACATGGGGGACTCCACCGGGATCAGTGGTATGGAAAAACAGTATGAACGATATCTACGCGGGGAAAAAGGGACTCAGACGATTATCAAGGATAACCAGGAAAATGTTCAACAGGAGCTATCCAGGGTCAGACCGAAAATCGGCCAGACTCTGGTTTTGACCGTTGATTTGAACCTGCAGCGCTATATCGAAGAGTTGTTTCAGGATATCCAGGGGGCGGCGGCGGTGATCGACCTGACCGACGGTGGGATCATGGCATTGGTGTCCAAACCGGCCTTCGATCCATCGATCTTTTCCGAAGCGATCACCCCCGAACATTGGAACGAATTGATGACCATGCCCGATCCGCCGCTGCGTAACAAGTTCATCCAGGGCATCTATTCACCCGGCTCGGTCTTCAAGATCGTCATGGCCTTGACAGCTCTGTCGGAAGGGATCATCACTCCCCAAACCTCCTTTTTTTGCGGCGGCGAGTTGTTGGTCTACGATCACATCTTCCACTGCGCGAAGAGCAGCGGACATGGTTGGATGAATCTGCAGTCGGCCATCGAAAAATCGTGCAATATCTATTTTTATAACCTGGGGAAGCGGCTCCAGATCAATACGATCGCCCGCTATGCGCGCCTGTTGGGATTGGGTGAGACCAGCCGCATCGATCTCCCCAATGAAGCCGGAGGCCTGGTGCCTACGACCCAGTGGAAAGAACGGGTATTCCGGCAGAAATGGTATGCGGGGGAAACCATTTCGGTCGCCATCGGTGAAGGGAGCCTGAATGTCACTCCCGTGCAGATGTTGCGTATGATCTCCACGGTGGCGTTGCGGGGGCGGAAACCAACGCCCCATCTGCTGGATCACATCGAGAAGGAGGGAACGACCGTATATCGGTTCCCCGCCAATTTTGAAACGGTCCCCATCCCTCACGCGTTGTTCGAGGAGGTGATCGCCGGAATGTACCGGGTGGTCAACGGCGAGGGAACCGGAAGACTCGCCCGCGTCGAAACCCTCGAAATCTGCGGGAAGACGGGGACGTCGCAGATCATCTCCAAAGACAACCCCCGGTTCAAAGCCCTGGCGAAGGAGAAACGGTTCATTCCCAACTCCTGGTTCGCCTGTTTTGCCCCCCGTGAACACCCGCGCATCGCCCTGGTGCTGCTGATTGAGAATGGCGGTGACGCCGGTTTGATCGCTGCCCCCATGGCCGGACAGATATTGAACAGGATCTTCCAGCAATGAAGGATTACTTCCGCTTTTTTGACAAAACGACTTTTCTCATCCTGCTGGTGCTCGCGTTCGGCGGGGTGTCCCTGATCTACAGCGCCGGATATTCCGGGCAACAACATCATTACCTCAAACAGATATTCTGGGTCCTCTTTGCCCTTGTCTGTTTCTTTATCATGTTCTCCATCAAGCTCGAACCGGTTTTTCGCCATTCTTACCTCATCCTGGCAGCCGTGTGTATCGCTCTCCTCATTCAACTGGCCACCGGCCGCTGGATCGCCGGAACGAGGGCCTGGCTCCGCTTCGGATTTTTTCAGGTCCAGGTCTCCGAGTTCGTCAAGATTCCCCTGGCACTGGCGCTGGCCAAATTTCTGACCACGTTCGAAACCATCACGCTCTCCCGCCTCCTGAAACTGGCGGGGCTGATCGGCGTTCCCGTTCTGCTGATCGCCCTGCAGCCCGATTTCGGCGTCTCCTTCATCCTCTGCTCGTTCTTTCTGGTCATCCTGTTCATGAAAAAAACCCGGCCGATCCTTCTGATCATGTTGGTAGCGCTGACTGTATCCGTATCCTATTTGGGCTGGCGCTCGGTGCTGAAACCATATCAGAAAGCACGCATCCTCTCGTTCATCAATCCGCAGAAATACAGCAAAACCAGCGGCTATCAACTGATTCAATCGAAGATCGCCGTCGGGTCGGGAGGATTGAGCGGCAAAGGCTATCTCAAGGGATCACAGAGTCGCTATCAATTCCTGCCGACGCGTCATACCGATTTCATCATCTCGGTTCTCGGCGAAGAGTTCGGCTTCATCGGCATCAGCCTGCTCTTCTTCGCTTATTTCATCTTGTTCTACCGGCAATTCCGCTTTCGGTTCACCAACGACGAGGAATTCTATTTCATCTATCTGTTCAACGGGTTGATCCTGTTTCAATTCCTGGTGAATGTCGCAATGGCCATCGGGTTGTTCCCGGTTCTGGGGATCACCCTGCCTTTCGTTTCTTATGGAGGGTCGTCGATTCTCTCCTTTTTTCTGGGTGAAGCGATCCTCTTCCGCATCCAGATCAACACCTATATTCAATGATTCCCGACGATTTTCTGTTCTCGATCGCCAACCCCCAGGTGTTCACCGGCCTGGAGATCAACGTGGTCCGCCGGCCGCTCGGTCCCGGAGATATCGGTGTCTGCCTGGTATTCCCGGATACGTATGAAATCGGCATGAGCCACTCGGGATTGAAGATTCTCTATCACATGCTCAACCGGTCTCCCGGGGTGGTTGCGGAGCGAGCGTTCCTCCCTCCGCCCGAGGCGGTGGCGCTGTTCCGCGAGCGGGATGTGCCGTTGTTCTCACTCGAACGCCGGCAGCCATTGTCGACATTCGACCTGGTCGGCGTTTCGCTGCCGAGCGAATTGAACTTTACCAATATCCCGTTGCTGCTGGACCTGGCGAAGATCCCCCTGCGGAATACCGACCGTTCCCAGGGGATACCCCTGGTCGGAGCCGGCGGGATTTCTATCTGCAATCCCGAGCCGTTGCGGGATTTTTTCGATTTTTTTGCCTTCGGCGACGGGGAAGTATTGTATCCGGACATACTGGAACGGATCTGTCAGGCGAAAAAGAACGGTTGGAGCCGTGAGACCCTGTTGCGTGAACTGTCCGCAATCGAGGGGATCTACGTGCCGGCGCTCGTTCCACTCCAGCCATCTTCCCGGTTTTTTTTACCGGATCTGGGGGGGCGAACGATTCAAAAAAGGGTGCTCCGGGACTTCCAGGGCTTTCCCACCACGGCGGAGGAGATCGTACCCATCGGCAATACGGTTTTCAACCGCATGAACGTGGAGATCGCGCGCGGTTGTCCCAATACCTGCCGGTTCTGCCAAGCCAGGTCCTATTACTCGCCCTTCCGTACAAGGTCCGGGGAGCAGGTTCTGCGAATGATAGCGGACGGCCTGGCCGGTACAGGCTATGAAGCGTTTTCCCTTGCTTCGCTCTCTTCCGGAGACCATCCGGAATTGAACGATATCCTGCCCCGAATACCCCGGTTGTTGGGGACGGACATCTCGTTTTCGGTCCCCTCCCTGCGCCCCGCTTCCCTGGGAGACAAACTGCTGAAAACGATCGGCCTGTTCCGACGCACCGGCATCACGATCGTTCCGGAGGCGGGAAGCCTACGGCTGCGGAGGGTATTGAACAAGAACGTGAGCGACGAGGAGATCCTGCACGCAGTCGCCCTGGCCCTGAAATATGGTTGGCAGAAGATCAAACTGTACTTTATGATCGGCCTGCCGACCGAAACGGAAAAAGACCTGGATGCGATCCCGTCCCTGATTCTGCAAATGGTCGATTTGTGCCACCGGGAACGGAAGCGACTGCACATCCATGCCTCCTTCTCACCCTTCGTTCCCAAGCCTCACACACCGTTCCAATGGGCGGAGATGAAACCATTGCCGTATCTGACCGCCGCCTGCGAACGGATTCGCAGGCCGCTGGCCCGCCTGCGCCAGATCGAACTCGATTTTCACGATCCGGGGAAGGCGCTGGTGGAAACGATTCTCACCCGTGGCGACGCCCGGGTCGGGGCCTTGATTTTACATGCCTATCGGCAGGGAGAGGTGTTCACGGCCTGGTCCGATTCGTTCCATTTTCCGATTTGGGAGCGGCTGATCGGGGAAATGGGCGGAGAAGCATTTACCGCGGAGATTCCGCCGGACACCCAGCTCCCATGGAATTTTATCTCATTGGGCGGCAGCTCTTCCAGATTGTGGGGGGAATATGAACGGGCCAGGCTATCCCAGGCTCCGGAAGCGGAACCCGAAATCATCCCCATCTCCCCCGGAGGGCCCCCGGAAACTGAGGCGAGCCCGGTCCCGGAATCGATCGATTTCGAAAAAATAAGGATCTTCTATAGCAAACGGGGCGATTTCCGGTTCTTCTCCCACCTGTCGATGATGCAATACCTGGAGCGCCTGCTGCGCCGCTCCGGCTTCCGTTTCAAGAACACGGAGGGATTCCATCGGCGCATCCGCATGAGCCTCCTTCCCCCGCTCCCCGTTGCCGCCGAGAGTGAAATGGAGGTTGCCGAATTGTTCATCGAAAAGGGATTTACCGCTCCGCAGATCCTGGAAAGATTGCGTTCTACTTCGCCCGACTTCGGTTTTTCCGAGGTCCGCTTGCCGAAATCGCCCGTTTCCCTGGGTAAAAACCTGCAGGCAATCTCCTACCGGTTCGGGTTGGCCAGTGATGTGGACCTGTCCGATGAATTCCGCAGTCTGCTGACGGAGGATGACCGTGCCGACAGGCAGGGGAGTAGTCTGCTTTTGCGGATCGACTATGCCAAGGGAGGACAGGAACGGTTTCCCCGTATCTACAAGCAGCTGGATCCGGGGAAACAACGCCTGCGCTGGCTGGTGCGGACGGGGATCGAGCTCAAACATGCCGATTGAGATTACCTCACGGTCCAACCCGCGGCTTCTCGGTCTGCTGGATGACCGCCAGAGGCTTTTCCTTTTCGAGGGGGAGAAACTGGTCGGCGATTTGCTGGCCAGGGGGACTCCCATACAAAAATTGATCTACACCCAAGGCTGGCTGGGAAAGAGGGGGAAATTGCCCGCTTCGGCTCAGATCGGCGAAGAATGGCTGGTTTCTCCGGAAGTCATGGCTAAACTGTCCGATTTGACCTCGCCCCCGCCGGTGGCTGCCGTTATGGAACCGATGGAGAAACATTTTTCCTGGAAACGGGTGAAGTGGGTGGCAGCGTTCGCGGCCGTTCAGGACCCGGGAAACCTGGGGACGATCTTTCGTTGCGCCTCCGCCTTCGGTTGGGAGGCGATCGCCCTGTGCGGCAAATGTGTCCGTCCCAACCATCCCAAACTGATCCGGGCCGCCCAAACCGCCCTGCTCGACCTGGCCATCCGTCGCTATCCATCTTTGGAGGAGTTGCTGGCGGAAGCCGAAGCGGAACGGTTCGCGGTTTTTCTCACCTCCTCCCACCCCGATGCCACCACTCAGTCGCCAAAAGAGGTATCGGAGCCGGCCGTTCTCGTTTTCGGCAGCGAGGGGCAGGGGATCGATCCGGACCTGCGGCAGCGCTTTCCGGTGGTCTCCATCCCCCAGGGGGAAAAAGTGGAGTCACTCAATGTCGGCATCGCAGCCTGCATCTTCTTCTATGAATTGGCAGGGCGGGTAAAACGGTGAACCGGATTTTGCTGCACATCTGTTGCGCCCCCTGCCTGCCGCACGTATTGAATACACTGCGGGAATCCCACCGGGTAACCGGTTTTTTTACCAATGCCAACATCGAACCCGAGGAAGAATATCGGTTTCGTGAACGGGAATTGCAACTGATTGCCGACAAGCTGAATCTAACAGTTGGATATGATGACTATCAACCGGAAAAATGGCGGAAAGCGGTGCGCGGATTCGAAATGGAACCCGAACGGGGTTCTCGCTGCCCCCTGTGCTTTCGTTTCCGACTGGAGAGGACCTTTACCAGAGCCCGGGAAGGCGGTTTCGACGCCGTGGCTACAACCCTCTCCATCAGCTCCCACAAGGATATCAGCCAAATCAATAGCGAAGGAGTCCGGCTGGCCGAGTCGACAGGCATTGAATTCCTGGCCATCGATTTCAAGAAGCGGGACGGAGCCCTCCTCAACCGCCAGCTCGGCGACGCGCTGGCGGTCAAGCGTCAAAACTATTGCGGGTGCAGGTTTTCCAGGCCCTGAACGGAACGCCCTGCGGGCGGCATGCGGTTGCAATCCCCGCCTGCCTATGGTAGAGTGAGGCGATGAACAAGAACATGAGCAAGGCCTTCCGCGTACTTACCTACCTCATCGTCTTCGGTTCTGTTTTTGTCATCTCCATGTTGCTCACCATGACCATTCTGATCAAGGGTGACGAAATCACCACCCCCGAATTCGTCGGCAAGCCCATCCGCCAGGTACGGGAAACGGCCCTTCACAAGAGCATCATGCTCAAGGAATTTTCCGGTGACTACGGCAATGCCTACCCGCCGCAAACCGTGGTCAACCAGTTTCCCTCAGCCGGGACGAGTATCAAGGAAAATTCGTTCGTCAAGGTCTTCGTCACCTCCGACCTGGCCCAGACCCAAGTGCCCGATGTTCTGGGGAAAACCCTCCATGAAGCTGAAAAACTGCTCAAGGAGAACCGCTGCAAACGGCGCCAGCTCTCCTATATTCTGATGAAGGATGTGCCGTTCGACACCATCATCTCCCAATCGGTGCCCGCCGGAACCCGGACCGGCGAAAACAGCGAAGTCGATCTTCTGGTAAGCCGCGGCAATGAGACCGTTTCCTACATCATGCCCGACCTGATCGGCCTGGATGCGGACCGTGTCCTGATGTTCTTTGAGAGCCGGGGGTTGCGGGTCGCCAATATCGAGACCCGGCCTTATTATGGACTGAAACCGGGAATCGTCCTGAAACAGTCCCCGGATCCGGGTTTTGAAATCAGCACCCGGAACAAGATCGGAATCGAAGTCAGTCAATAAACGGAGTGTCCATGAAAAACAGATCCTTTTTTCTCCTACTGGTTGCCCTGTTGATGGTCGCGGGTTGCCGGAAGAAAACCGAAAAGATCAACATCGATCCAATGGAATCGGGAGCCGATAAAAAGCTGTTCGATATGGCGGTGAACCGGATCAAGAAAGATCCGGAAAAGGCCCGGTTGCTGTTCAACCAGGTCATGCAGATCTATCCCGACAGCGTCTATGCGGTACGCTCCAAGCTGGGGCTTGCCGACTCCTATTTTCATGAAAAGGACAGTGCCTCACTCATTCAGGCAGCCGCCGAGTATCAGGAATTCGTCAGCCTGTTCCCCTATTCTCCGGATGCGATCTATGCCAAGTTCCAGGTGGGGATGTGTTATTACCAGCAGGCGCGGAAGCCGGGCCGGGATCAGGACAACACTTTCAAGGCGATTTCGGGCTTCGAGCAGATGATCCAGCAGTACCCCGACACCCCTGAGGCGCAACAGGCCAAACTGTATATTACCAAGTGCCGGCAGACCCTGGGCGAACACTATTTCACCATCGGCTATTACAACCTGGTGTTGGGAGCGGTCCAGGGTTCGCTGGTCCGGTTCAAGCAGGTTCTGGACGAGTACCCAGATTTTGCTAAGAACGACCAACTCTTTTTCTATACCGGGAAAGCGTATATGCTCTCCGGGGAATTCGATACCGCAATCTCCTTTTTTCAGCGGGTGCAGGGTTCCTTTCCGAAATCGAAATTCGCTGCCAAAGCGCCGAAAATGTTGAAGGAAGTCGAACGATACCGGGCCAAATGGGAAGTGCTGAAAAAGAAAATCCAAAAGCAGCAGGAAGCGAAACAGCCCGTTGACAAGGTCGGTTGATCTCGTTTATAATTGGCCTGACGCCGGAGTGGCGGAATTGGCAGACGCATCAGACTCAAAATCTGACGAGAAATTGCTCTCGTAAGGGTTCGATTCCCTTCTCCGGCAGTTTTTTTTATCCCCCCTCTCCCCCGGTCCCGGTGCTCGTCGCTTCGATCAATGGGAAAATTCATTGAGCGACACTGAAAACCCAGCAACAGCAAGATTTGAAAGCAATCAAGGAATGGAAAGGTAATTTCCAGCATGGTAGAATGATCGGGCATGGGGGTGACGCATGAAACCGTTCAGTGAGTTGTGGCGCGACGGCAAGCCGTCGATTTCCTTCGAATTCTACCCGGCCCGGACCGAAAAAGGGGAAGCGAAACTCCAGGAGACGATCGACGATCTCCTCGGTCTCAGCCCCGACTTCGCCTCGGTCACCTTCGGCGCCGGCGGTTCCTCGCGGGAGGGATCGGCCCAATTGCTGCGCAGCCTCCTGGCGCGCAACAAAACCCTGGTCATCGGCTACCTGGCCGCCTTCGGACTTGCCCCGGCCGACCTGAAAGCGGTGATCGACGACTACGCGGCGGCCGGCGCCGCCTCGATCTTCTGCGTCCGCGGCGACGAACCGGAGGTGGAGGGGTTCATCCCCGCGCATGACTGCCTTCCCCACGCCGCCGACCTGGTGTGCCTGGCCAGGCAGAACTGCCCGTTGCCGCTCGGTGTCGCCGGCTATCCCGAAGGCCATGTCGAGGCGAAGGACCGGGAGAGCGACTGGCGCTTCCTCGGAGAAAAGGTCTCCCGCGGCGCCAGTTATGTCATCTCCCAGTACTTCTACGACAACCGCTACTTCTATGAATTCCGCGACCACTGCCGGAAGACCGGCGTCACCGTCCCCATCCTGGCCGGCGTCATGCCGATCTACAGCGCCAAATTGACCCGTTCCCTGGCCGGGCGCTGCGGTGCAGCCCTCACCGGGGAGATCGAAGCGGCATTCGCCTGCATCGACCCCGAGGACAAGGCGGGCCTGGAAGCCTTCGGCGTGGACCTGGCGGTGCGCCAGTGCCGCGACCTCCTCGCCCAAGGCGTCGACGGCCTCCACTTTTATACCATGGACCGCAGTACCTCGATCCGGGCGATCCTCGATCGCCTGAAACTTTGAAAGATTTACGATTACCGGGTGTAGGTCTTGGCTTGCGAAGTGAACGCGGAAACCTGGTCCGGGGTCTTGCCGGAGAAAACCTCGGCGCGGATAGTCGAGGCATTGGTCAGCTGCACCGTCAAGGTCGCCGGGGTCGCCCGAACCAACCGGTACTTCACCATCCCCGAAGCGACCGATACCGACCGGGGATCGGGACTGTTCCCCTCCACGCGGAAATCGAACGGGGCCAACGCCAGTGTCCCGCCACAGGAGATGCGGATGACGGAAGGATCGATCATATCGAAAACGAAGGCCAGTTGGCTGGCCCGGTAATCGAATCCGGATGCATTGGAATCGAGCGGGACTCCAGTCATGAACCAGTTTCCCGACAACCGGCCGGACACGTCGAAGTCGATCTTTCCGCCCCGCGGATCGACGGTCCGGTTGTTGTAGGCCAGCAAGCGGTCGCGGACCGTGGCGGTAAAATAGGAGTAGGGGTCGCCGCAGTGCAGGGAAAACTCGTGATACCGTTGGGGGACGATGAAGGTGCGGGTGATATCCTCGTCGACCACCCCCAGGTCGATGGCCGACACCGAAGGGTTGCCGTACCCGAGCAGGTCTCCGGCGCGAACCTGCACCCCCTCGACGATGGCGGCCGGCAGGGAACCAACATGGTCCATATAGGAGCGAAAAGTCGATGTGTGTTCGATTTCGAGCCGATAGTCGTTCGACCAGCTATTGTAGTAGCGGGAGATGATCTTTCCCGGCCCCACCGCCCGCACTTCCGCCAGAGTCGAACCGTTTAAGTAGAAATAGATGTGGTTGGTGGGGAAGACATGTCCGCCCGCCGGATTGAGGTTGCCCAAGGGCGTGGCCCGATTGATGCGGCTGTAATCGACCGGAGGGGATGTGAAAGTGATCGGTCCGCGCGGGGCGGGTTCCTCTTCGTCTGAGTCCTCATTTTTCTCGAACAACTTGCAGGAAGCGGACAGCAGCAAGAGAACCAGGCAGATCCGGACAGCTTGGTGGAGCCAAAATCGCTTCATCTGCATACGCCTCCGTTTTTCTTCACCCCAGATTATGAAAAATATGGAAGAAAAATGCAAATCAAGGAGGTATTATCCCCGTTTCTTATGGGGAAGATGATCGGGCAGCGGCAGGGAGAGCTCGACGAAACCGGCATAGGCTCCGGCGGCGTACCAGGGGGATTGATAAATAAGCTTGCGGATCCCCTCTTTTTCGATGGTGTAGACATTGGCCTTGCCGCTGGCCAGCATCCCCTTCAACATGCTGCGCGAGGGCTCAGGGTGGCAGGCCAGGACGTTTTTACCGATCAAGCCCAAGCCGCCGTCGGCGGCGAAAGTAGCAGCGGAGCGTTGGTTCATCTCAATGATGGTGCCGTCCCGGTCGCAGACGGTGACGGCGCAGGGGAATTCCTCGATCCAGTTTTTTCCAGTATCCATGGCTTGATTATACCATCTCCAGGTCATTCCGGGCAGACCAATCCTTTCAAATTTCCGCCTTTGTCTCTTTGACTTGCAATTCATTTTTCATTCCACTACCATACCCATTCGGCCTTGCATGAAACGGAATTTTCGCCGAATACTCTTTTTGCAGGAGGTGACCCGATGAATCGAACCAAGTGGACGACGGTACTCGCTTTGATCTCCCTGTGCGGATTGGCCTTTTCCGTCGGAGAAAAGTTCACCCTTCAGACTGCTACCGAGAAATCCCTGGGCTGGGCCGAGAACAGCTGCTTTTACCCATCCACTGGCAATCCTTTTTTCGGCTTCACTTTTTCTCCTGACGGCCGGACCCTCCTTTCCAAGGTGTCCGTCGCCGTTCCCGACGGCAAAATCCCGGACCCGAAAGGTTCGGGGAAAGAGGTCGATCTTCTGGTCGGTGGATTCATGCGCCTGAAAATGAAAACCCCCGACGGCGACTGGCTGGCTGACAAATTCTACGCCCTGACCGATTTCATCCACAGTCCCGATCAAAAGCGATGGGCATTGGTTGCCGTGGAAAAGCAGCGGCGAGGATTCAAACAATTACAGGTTCTGCTGATCGTCGACAGCAAAATCGTTGAAACCCTCAGCTCCGATCTGCCCAAACCGATCCACAGCATCGCCTTCAGCTCAGACGGCAACCGCCTGGCCTACGTCATCGCCCAACCGGCCAAGGGATCCACCAACGGCTGCGTCGTGGTCGACGGCCAACCCCAGACTCCCTACTTCGGAATACTCGAAGGATCGACCTCTTTCAGTTCCGACGGCCGACACTTCGCTTACTATGCCCTGAAAAAGGCCGGTGAAGCATTCGTGGTTCTCGACGGCAAGGAATTGGACCCCATCAAGTACGGATCCAACTTTGACACCCGCATCCATTTCTCATCCGGGGGCCGCTTCATGCTTCTCTGTGGGGCTGCCCAATCGGTGAACCTTTTCAAAGGGATTTCCTTTTCCGTGCGGGGAGCCTATGACCTGGAAAAGCAGCAATTTCTCGTCCGCCCCGATCTGGCAAAAGGATTTTGGTTTTCTGCAGACGAAAAACGCTTCGCCTTCGTTCGCTCGGCCATCGAACTCCAGGGGTTTCTGATTACCGAAGGTAACAAGGAGATGAAATTTACCGAAGTCCAGGATGTCATCTACAGCCCGGATGGCCAACGGATGGCGGTGTTGGACAAGAAGGGGAAGCAGCTCGTGATATCCATCGACGGCACCGAGCAGAAGCCTTACTCCAAGATCGAGCACATCACCTTCAGCCCCGACAGCAAACGGATCGCCTATGCCGCCAAGCTGGCCGACGGCTATTGGGCGCTGGTGGTCGACGGCAGCGAAAGCCCCCCCTGTGACGAAATTGTCTCGCCAATCGCAAAATCGGAGCTATTATCCATCATTCCACACCGCCCAGTCTTTTTCAGTCCCGACGGTCACCGCGTCGCCTTTTCGGCAAAAATCGACAAGCGGTACACCCTGATCGTCGATGACAAAGAGGTATTCAGTTCGTACAAATTAGGCGTGCCCGTATTCAGCCCCGACAGTAAACGGGTAGCGGTCTGGGCAACCACAGATCCCAAGGAGGATAAAAAAGAGTTCATCGTTCTGGACGGCCGAGAATTGCCGTCCTATGATGAGGTCGACATGTGGCAGCTCAACTTCAGCCCCGACAGCCGCCATCTGGCTGCAGTGGCCAGGACCGGCAAAACGAACTTGGTCACAGTGAACGGCATCCCCAGTTCATTGACTTATGACCAGTTGATCGTATCTCACCCATCCCGCCAATCGGTGGTTTTCAATGCCCTCGATGCGATTCAATATGTCGGTTTACGGAAGAATTCGCTCTACCTCGTCGACGAAAAAATAGTCCGGCAATAGGAGATCTGCATCCACTCCGACGCCATTATCCGCTACATTTCACCAGGTAGCGGTTCCCTCGCCAGGGGCCTCCGGTACGAACTGGCTGGCCCGGGGGAAGAGGATGGCGCTTTTCCCCGTACCAACCGCTCCGGATGAGACTATTTTCCAGGCCTCGGCCAGGTCGGCGGCCGGGACCATGCCGGTACGGCGGATGATTTCGCGATCAAGCTCCGAAACGAACACGATCCGGCAGGCTTCGGCCTTTTTTCGTAGCGCCAATGCCGTCTGGCCGTTGAGGCGGTATTCCCGGCGCAGCTTGTCGACGACGGTCATGCTGCCGCCACCGTCGAGATACGAGAGCAGCGTCTCCGACCCGATCCCCTGGCGGCACTCGGCCAGGACGATCAGCCACCCCCCCGGTTTCACTGCCGTATAGGCGTGGTGGATCGCCTTGTGCGCCTGGATCAGGTTGATGTCGGCGGGAAATCCGCCTGCCGATGCCAGGACCAGGTCAGCTTGTTCAAGCAACGGCAACGAGTATCGAGCCGCCACGGTTTCGGTCAACCGGCGGTGCGCATCCCGAATAGGACCGCACTCACAGCGGCCGATGTGCCCGGCGCCATCCAGCATGACCTGGAAGGAGAGGACACGGTCAACCATTTCCGCCGCTTCGGAGAGATCCTGGAAAACCGGATTGGCATCGAGTTCACCCTCGCGGCACCCCGAGTGCAGATCGCCCCGTTCCAGGTCGAGCGACAGGAAATGGTTAGCGAGGATTGACTCGTAGGCGGCCAAACCGGGAAAAATCATCTTCGGCCCGCCGCCGAAACCGGCAAAATAGTGGAATTGCACTCCACCGACAGTGATGACCAGGTCGGCTTCCCGCAGGCGGCGGTTGAGCAAGACGGGCGTCCCCCGCCGGGTAAGTCCGAAATCGGTCATCTCTCCATCGGCGCGGCAGTCATGCTGCTCAATGGGGATCCGTCCCCAAACGGCTTCCCCAACCATCTCCCGGACGATGTTTTCTTCCTGGAATACGTGGCTGCCATTGGCGATCAGGACCCGGCAGGAGGCGTGAAACTCCCCATCCAGAAGGTCTAACAGGGGAGGAAGAATCCTCTCCAGCCGGCAGCGTCGGGTTCGGTCAGGGATCACCAGAAGCACCCGGGAGTGCTTCGGCAGGAGGGAAGCCTGCAGGTGAATCCGCAGTTGTTTCATACCGGAATCGATCCGGGAATCCTCGTCACCAGCTGCGGGCGTTTCCCGATCCAGGACCGTCCAACGGTATTCATCCGGGAGAGGGAAGGAAACCGACCGGTCTCCATATCGCAACTGAATCGGATCGATTTTCTTCATCACCCTATGCGCATCCTTTAATTACACTGTACCACAAATCAACAACCATGCCAAAATTCTGCCCATCTACTTTCCAGAATCGGCAGTTCGGCGATCTCAGCCAAGCAGAAAAGCTGAGCGTTTTTTAAAATCGCTCCACTGTTGACCGGCGTACCCACTCCTCTGGCAGACGCCGGATCTGTTGGCCGGGGGGTAGCCGCGAAAGAATTTGGGAAACGGTTTCTCCGACAACCGGGTGACGGAGGTCGGGGGCGATTTCGGCCAGCGGGACCAGGACGAACGCCCGTTCGATCAAGTGCGGGTGGGGAACCTTCAACACCGCCATGTCGATGATCCGGTTTTCCAAGAAAAGGATATCGATGTCAATAATCCGGGGGAGATGATGCGACTGCTCCAGATTACGGCCGCAGGCCGCTTCGTATGCCTTGATCTTCTTCAACAATTCATCCGGTTCCAGATCGGTATCGAGGGAGAGTGCGGCATTGAAAAACCAGGAAGCCCCGATCATGTCCATGGGAGCCGTTTCGTACAGCGAGGAAACGGCTTTGATCCGTCCGGCTGTTTTTAACCAGGAGAGGCATCGGAGAAGGTTTTCCCGGCGATCACCAAGGTTGGATCCGATCGACAGGTGGACGACCATCCGATTTCCGACCGCCTCGGTATAACCGAAGCGGTTTATTCGATTTCGAAGAGAAGATGGTTGGCGAGGATCGACTGCCCTTCCTCGACGCCGATAGTCTTGATGGTTCCCGAACGGGGGGCGCGAATCTCGTTTTCCATCTTCATAGCCTCGTGGATGAGAACGATCTCGTTCTCATGAACCGTTTCGCCGGTTTTGAAATACACTTTTTTGATATACCCGGGGATGAAGCTCTTGACAAAGCCGCTTCGAGCCGCCTTGCGCGGTTTTTCCTGGTAATAGAAGAGATCGTCGATCTTCAGCAGGTGGCCGGAGTAAAAATCGTCGTTGACGAAGATTCCCCTCGGATATCCAGCCTCATCGCGGACGACCTCGATCTGGTACAGCCGGTTGTTGATGTATAGGGAACGGATCTCGTCGCCGTGCTGTTCGCCGATGCAGATCTCCAATTTTTTCTTGTTGACGGCCAGGGAGGCGGGCGAATGAAAAGTGGCCGTATTGGGAATCTCGATCTCAAAATTCTTCTTTTCCAATTGAAATTTGTACTTCATGGCGGTTACAATCCTCGCAACAGACGTTTCAGTAGGCCCGGTTGCTTCATCTTTTCCAGGTTCTGCTTGTAGTTTTTCCTGCGGTTGTCGATATGGAAATCGGAGGCCAACAAAGCTGCTGCCAGTAGCTGCTCTTCCTCGGAATGAACCCGTTTGCTGAAATCGAAATGGAGCTTCAGAAAATCGACGACCGTCTGGCCCGCCCGGATCTGTTCACATTCCAGCAGGTGCTTGAGAAAGATGAGGTTGGTGCGGATACCACGGATATTGATCTGATCGAGAAAAGTGCGCATGTCACGCAGGGTGTTCTCCCGTTTGAAGGCATAGGTGAGAATCTTGCCGATAAACGGGTCGTACAGGTCGGATACGCGCGCTCCGGTATAGAGGGTGGTCTTAAAGACGTTCCGGACGGTCGAGTAATGGAAGAAATGGTTGACGGTTCCCGATGAGGGTTGAAAGGAGTTGAAGGGGTCCTCAGCCATGAGCGAAACGAGCATGACGTGGTGCTTGGGCTCGACGACACGCACGCCCTGAACATGATGCAGGGGTTCGCCGCGGCTGACGGCGAACTGTTTTTTCAACAAGTTCTGAGTCAGGTGGATCTCTGTCATCAGAGTATTGATTTGAAAGGTCGGGTTGATTTCCAGAAAGTATCGCTTGCCGTTACGGATCAGGAATTCGATATACCCAAATCCGACATAATCGATCTTCCGGATCAATTTCTCTCCGTCGCTGTAGAGTGCATCGAGCAACCCTTCAGGCAAATTGACCGAGGGCGACTCCTGGAAAATTTTTTGGAATCGGCGCTGGATGGAGGATTCGATCTCTGGAAGAAACAGGATATTACCCGAAACATCTCGAAAAAAGGGAATTTCGATATGGTGAGCATCGGGCCAGAATTCCTCGATGAAAACGCCCTCCCTACGGAATTGCTCATCGGTCGAGAGAATGTGAAGCTTCTCCTGGAGATCCTGGGCCGAGCGGGCGAAGCGGATGCCGATCCCGCCCAAGCCCTTCAAGGGCTTGATCAGGACCGGGTATTGGCGGACCGACTTGTTGTCGAAATCGACGGGGCTGCGGTAGAGATCGGAAGCGGGGACAACTGGGATATCGACATTCGCGGCTGTTTTCCGCAGGGCGAGCTTATCCCCGACGGCCGCCAACACCTCTTCCGAGGGACCGATGAAATGGATGCCGTTTTCCCGGCAAGCCCGCGCCATCGCCGGCGATTCGGAGAGAAACCCCCAACCCGGATGGATATAGCGGGCTCCGATCAGCTTGGCTTTTTCGACGATCGTTTCCAGATCCAGATAACTGTCTTCGAGTCTCGATGAATAGAATTTATAACTGTAATCAGCCATTTTGACCGGAAGGGAAAGGTGGTCTTCGGGGGAATAGAACACGGCGGTCTCCAGCCCGATTCTGTTCAGCGAATGGATGATATCGAGCGCGATGATCCCCCGGTTGGGTATCAGCACTTTTTCGTTCATGGAATCTCCTTAGAGGGGGATATTACCGTGCTTCTTGGGAGGGAGCTTCTGCTCCTTGTTCGCCATCGATTCGAGCGCCCGGATGAGTTGCGGCCGAGTCTCGACGGGCAGGATGATCTCGTCCACATATCCGAAAGCCGCCGGTTCCCGGGGGTTGGCGAATTTTTCCTTATAGTCATTGATCAACCGTTCCCGTTCGACTTCGGCATTCTGGGCCTCGGAAATCTCCTTGCGGAAGATGATATTGATCGCTCCCTGGGGTCCCATGACGGCGATTTCCGCGGTCGGCCAGGCATAAACATAATCGGCACCGAGATGTTTGGAATTCATGACGATGTATGCGCCGCCATAGGCTTTGCGGGTGATGATGGTCAGTTTCGGCACGGTCGCCTCCGAATAGGCATAGAGCATTTTTGCACCGTGCTTGATGATTCCCAGCATCTCCTGGTCACGTCCAGGGAGGAACCCGGGAACGTCGACAAAACTGACGATGGGGATGTTGAAGGCGTCACAGAAGCGGATGAACCGAGCCCCCTTGAGGGAAGCTTGGACATCGAGGCAACCGGCGAAAACGGCCGGGTTGTTGGCCAGGATACCGATCGGCCTGCCCCCGAGCCGGGCGAACCCGACGACCAGATTCTGGGCATAGTCACGATGAACTTCCAGAAAGTTTCCCTCGTCGACAACCAATGCGATCAACTCCTTCATATCATAGGGTTTGTTGGGGTTGACGGGGACGATCTCACTGAGCTTTTCCTCCATCCGGTCGAAGGGGTCGTTGCTGTGACGCAACGGCGGCATGTCCACATTGCTGGAGGGGATGAACGAAAGCAGTTCCTTGACCCGATCGAGGGTATCCCGTTCGTCGGAACCAACAAAATGAGCGACACCCGAAACCGAAGAGTGGGAATGGGCGCCGCCGAGATCCTCGAAAGTCACCTCCTCCTTGTTGACCGCCTTGATCACTTCCGGACCGGTGACGAACATGTAGGAAGACTTGTCAACCATGAAGACGAAATCGGTGATTCCCGGCGAATATACGGCCCCACCCGCGCAGGGTCCCATGATGACGGAGATCTGGGGAATGACTCCGGAAGAGAGCGTGTTCCGATAAAAGATGTCCCCATAGCCGGCCAGGCTGGAGATCCCTTCCTGGATACGGGCGCCGCCCGAGTCATTGATGCCGATCAGAGGGGCGCCGGCACGCAGGGCCAGATCCATGACATTGACTATTTTCCTGGCATGCATCTCCCCCAGAGAACCGCCGAGCACGGTGAAATCCTGAGAGAAAACATAGACCACACGGTCATTGATCTTACCGAAGCCGGTGATCACGCCGTCGCCGAAGAATTTCTTCTTGTCCAGGCCGAAATTGGCCGAACGATGCAAGACATACCCCTGCAACTCTACAAAGGTGTTCGGGTCGAACAGATACTCGACCCGGTCGCGGGCGGTCATGACTCCCTTGGCTCTTCGGGCTTCCAACTTATCCATACCGCCGGCGGCATCCTTTTTTTCACGCAGTTTCAATAAATCTTTTACTAAATTTTTCATTTGCCTCAATCCAAAGCGGTTATTGTATCCCCAATCCCGGAAAAAAGTCAAACTAGACCTCGCCAAGACCACTTAGCCTTGCACCTGCGGACCGTTTGTGGTAAAAATAAACCATGCGCAATCTTGTTTTTCTCATCGCTCCCGCTGGTTCCAACGGAGACTTCGTCTACCTGATCAAGAACGCCTCCCTGGTTGTCAAACTGGTGCTGCTTTTATTAGTGATTTTTTCGGTCGTCTCCTGGTCGATCATCCTCTTCAAGTCATTGGAGTACGCCCGGGCTAAGCGGAATGCGTTCGCGTTCATGGATGCATTCCGGAAAAACAAGAGTTTGGCCGACATCAGCAAGATGAATCACCTGTTCCAGAACAACCCCCTGGGAACCATCTTTAAATACGGGTACCGGGAATTGAACCTGCAGGTGAGCGAGGGACAGAGGGTCGGTGCGGAGATGGATGTGGATTGCCTGAGTCGGGCGCTCCAGCGCGGTTCCAATCTGGAAATTTCCAAAATGGAAAAAATGAACGGATTTTTGGCCACGACCGCCGCCGTCGCTCCTTTCATAGGCCTGTTCGGAACTGTCTGGGGTATCATGAACTCCTTTCAGAATATCGGCATGCAACAGAACACCAGCCTGGCTACGGTCGCCCCGGGAATCGCCGAGGCTCTCGTGGCCACCGCCATCGGCCTGTTCGCCGCCATCCCGGCGGTCATTTTTTACAACGCTCTTCTGCACAAGCTGAAATTCCTTATTTCACTGATGGAAGATTTCTCCCTGGAGTTCCTGAACAGTTGCCAGCGGAGGTGAGATGAAACTCCCGCACCGGAATCACCTGAATGCGAGCCTGTCGGAGATCAATATCACTCCGCTCGTGGATGTCATGCTGGTGCTGTTGATCATCTTCATGGTGACGGCCCCGATGATGCAGGCCGGCATCAATATCCGCCTCCCCGAAGCCGAAACCAAAGCCAACCCCAGTGAAGACGGATTGACCATCTCGGTCAGCCAGGATCGCTACATTCACATCGAAAAGCAGGTGATCAACCTCCACCTGCTCGAATCGCGGATCAAGAATCATTTCTTCAACCGCGAAAAAAAAGTCGTGTTTCTGCGGGCCGATAAAGCTCTTCCCTACGGTTATATCATGGAAGTGATGGATATCATCAAAAAAGCGGGAGTGGAGACAGTCGGTCTGATCGTTGAGAACAAATCGAGCCGATGAAATTCAAAAGCGCAGTTATCGTTTCCCTGCTTCTTCACCTCTCCTTGGGTGCTCTGGCGGTGCTGCATCCACCGGCGAAAACAGGAGCGGAAACCACCTACTATGTTGACCTGATTAACATGGGCGGCGGTCGGGGTGGAAACCCCGGTGGTTCCCGGGGGAACGGCACCAACTCCATTCAGGGAGGCGTCATCCGGACGCCAACCGCCGAGCAGCAAACCGGGAGTATGAAAAACCTGACCGTTTCCGAGAAACCGACCTCGACGTTCCGTTATCCCGATCAGGAAGCCAAAAGGCAGGGGGAAGAGAAAAAGCTGATTTCGGTTACCCGCAAAGAAGGTTTCCGCATTCCAGGAGAAACAAACCCCACCGGCAAACCGGGGCAAACGGGAATGGAAGGCCCCATCCTGTCGATCGGAACCGGTGAGGGTGACGGTACTGGTGACGGCAGCGGCGGCGAAGGCAGCTTCGGCAGCGGTGCTTTTCCTTATGGATACTATGTGGAAACCCTGAAAAACAAGATATCTTCGTCCTGGTATAATTCCCTGGTGACACCTGGTCTGCGGGGAAAATACCAATCGCTGGTCTACTTCAAGATTTTCCGCAATGGAGAGATCAACGAACTTCGTCTGGAAAAGGGAAGTACCATCGAATCGCTCGATCTGTCGTCGTTGCGGGCCATTCGCAATGCCGCTCCGTTCGCGCCGCTTCCCGAAGATTTTCCCTATCCGTTCCTGGTTGTCCATTTCGTTTTCGAGTGGGAGAAATAATGCACAAATACCTGATCCTGTTATTGATCATCGGGATAACCGCCACTGGTTCCTGGTTTTTACCCGCCCAACAGGAGATCACCGTAAAAATCCGCGAGGGGATGCCCATGGTTCCGGTAGCCATCCCCGAATTTGTTTTCCAGAGCGGATCGCAGATGGACGAACCAACCCGGGCACTGCTCTACGAAACACTCCAACGCGATCTGGAATTTTCCCGGGTGTTCCGGTTGATCCCGCGCGAACACCATTCCTATATTTCCCGCTTCAACCCAGCCAGCATCAACTTCAAGGATTGGGCCTCGATTCAGGCCGGAATACTGGTCGTCGGCAAACTAGAGGTGACAACCGAAAACCGCCTTATTTTCCAGGTTCAGGTATTCGATGTAACCAACGAGAAATCGATCTTCAGTAAAAACATCGGTTCCAAGAAAGAGAACGCCCGCCTTCTGGCCCACAGCATTGCCGACGAGATCATGAAGCAGTTCGGGGAGAAGCCGCTCTTTACCAGCAAGATCGTCTACGTTTCCGGAAACCAGAACAACCAGGAAATTTCCATGATGGACTATGACGGCGCCCGGCCGATACGGCTGACCTTCAACGAAGCTGTAGACTTACTCCCCTCCTGGAGCCGCGACAATGAACGGATTCTCTATACTTCCTACCGCCGCATGGCACCTGACCTGTTTCTGTTCGACATCTATTCGGGCAAGACATCACTCATCTCCAGCGGGGGCAGTAACTTCGCAGCCGACTGGTCGCCGGCAGACGACAAGATCGTCTATTCGTCAAGCAAAAAGGGGAATCACGAGATTTTCCTGCGCAATATCCTGACCGGCCAGGAAAAACAGCTGACCTTCAATCCGGCCATCGACACCAGTCCCACGTGGAGCCCGAACAGCCGCGAAATCGCCTTCATCTCCAGCCGCAGCGGTACCCCGCAATTGTATATCATGGATACCGATGGCGCCAATGTCCGGCGCATCACCTACGAGGGTTCCTATCACGATTCTCCCACCTGGTCCCCTGATGGCAGCCGCATCGCTTTCGTTTCGCGGATCGAAAACCGCTTCGACATCTATGTCTACCAGCTTTCCACCAACAGTTATGCCAAGTTGACCGAAAACGCCGGACGCAACGAAAACCCCACCTGGTCCCCCGACAGCCGGCACTTGGCGTTCGCCTCGAATCGCAGCGGCCATTATCAAATCTACCTGGTCGACTATGACGGGCAGAATGTCCGCCCCATCACCGGCGCGGGGGATAGTCGCATGCCCCGCTGGCAAAAGACGCTTCACTAAGCGCCTGCAATCTGTTTTTTAAGGATTTTCAAACTCCTCCGAATTGACTTTTTTTTGTGTTTCCATTATAGTGGGACCGATAAGGAGGAACGATGAAAAAAACAACTGCCATTCTGCTTGTCCTGTATCTGGTGATCTTTTTCAATACTTGCGCCAAAAAAAAGCCGAAGGTGGAGCCGACACCGGCCAAGCAGGATACAGCCGTGGAAAAAGTGGACGAAAAAACTCCTGTCGTCGAGAAGCCTGTCTTGACCGAAGAAGAATTGATCCAGAAAAAATCAATGGATGAATTGAATAAGGAGGGGAACCTGCAGCGGGTCTACTTTGAATTCGACAAGTATTTCATCAAAGACGATATGAAACCGGTCCTCCAGAAAAACGCCGATTGGCTGATGAAATACAAAACCATTGAAATCATCATCGAAGGCCACTGCGACGAACGCGGCACCGAAGAGTACAACATCGCCCTCGGTGAAAAACGGGCCGAATCGGCGAAGAGCTATCTGACCTCTCTGGGAGTCGCCGCCAACCGGATCAAGATCGTCTCGTTCGGAAAGAGCCGCCCGCTGGTCAATGGGGTCGACGAGGCTACCTGGTACCAGAACCGCCGGTCGGAATTCATCATCATTAAAAAGTAAACCTTCATCATGCGTGCCCCTCGATCAGTGATTCTTCTGTTCATCGCTCTCTCAACCACACCACTCTGGTCGATCAAAAAAGAAACGCGGATGATCCTCGACGAACTCCAGAAGATTTCGGAAATCGTCGGGGCGCTCGATAAAAAGGTGAACATCCTCAACGCCGAATTGCTGGAGATGTCGAAGAAGGTGGAGATCCTGGGAGAGCGGATTTCCGCGATGTCCAACAACCAGGCCGACTTCTCCCAGAGCAAAGACTCCATCGTGATCAACCTGCAGGCATTCAAAGAAGAGCTCAGTGAACTGAAGAATCAACTGAACCGCCTCAACGAGAGGGTATCCGCTCCCCTAACCCAAACCTCGACCGATCCTACTCCACAAACCCAACCGCGTGATGAAAAACCTTCTGGGCAGGACGTTTCCAATATCTACTATACCGCCTATTCCGACTACATCAAGGAAAACTACGATATCGCCATCGAGGGCTTCCGGCAGTATCTCACTGTTTTCCCTGACAGCGTATTGGCTGATAACGCCCTTTATTGGATCGGGGAGTGCTATTACGCCAAAAAGAAATATACCGAAGCCATCACCGCCTTCAACGAGGTGATCAGTCGGTACAAGGACGGTGATAAGGTTCCATCGGCCATTTTGAAAAAGGGATTCGCCCTCCTGGAAATGGGCAGACATAGCGACGGTATGGCCACGTTGAAAGAATTGATCGCCCGCTTCCCATTCAAGGACGAAGCGACCCTTGCCCGTCAGAAAATCAAGGATTTATCGGAACAATGAGTCATGTACGCAGTATGAATCGAGTAATTCTGGTCGGCCGCGTAGGCCGAAAACCGGAAGTAACCGTCATGCCCAATTCGGGCCGTGAACTCGCCAAATTCTCCATGGTCACCAATGAAGGCTATTACGATCAAAGCCGGAACTGGAAAGAGACCGAAGAATGGCACAACATAACAGCCTGGGGGCCAATTGCCCAGAAAGTGGAACGAAATCTCGGCAAGGGGGACATGGTCCTGATCGAGGGAAAGATCAAATCCCGCAAATGGAAGGACCAATCTGGGCAAGATCGGCGCGTCACCGAAATCGAAGCCCAGAACCTGGTGGTTCTGGATCGGCGCAGCCGGGAGGATAATGATGGGGGTGGTCCGCCCTCGTCATATTCCAAGCCTGCCAAAGCCGACCATCCTTCTGAGGAATCCGATTCCTTTTCCACCCCAGGTTCTTTCAGTGATGAAATGACCGATAATGAAGACTTTCTAAAAGAGGAGGACCCGTTCTAATTTGGCATTCGTAAACTATAACAACCGGGAGATCACCGCTAAAATAGTCTATTATGGACCCGCCTTGAGCGGTAAAACCACCTGTCTGCGCTATATCTATACCAGCCAGGAGATCGACAACAAAGGCAAGCTGATCACCCTCGACACCGACGGAGACCGGACTCTGTTTTTTGATTTTCTCCCTATGGAAATCGGCAAACTGGGCAACTATTCGATCAAGATCCAGATGTACACCGTTCCCGGTCAGGTTTCCTACGACACCACCCGAAAACTGGTTCTGCAGGGTGCTGACGGCGTGATCTTCGTTGCCGATTCCCAGGTCGTGGCCCGGGAATTGAATATCGAAAGCCTGAGCAACCTCAAAAAAAATCTGAAACTGAACAACATCTCCTTTCAGGAAAGCCCCCTGATCTTTCAATACAACAAACGCGATCTAAAAGAGATTCTCCCCATTGATATCCTCAACAAGGACCTAAATCCGGATAATCGCTCCTTTTTCCCGACCATTGCCACCAACGGGGAAAACGTTCTCGAGGGACTGCACGCCGTTATCCGCATGGTCATTATCCAATTGAAAAACAAACTGTCCATTTTCCAGAAGGATAAAACAGTCATGTTTTCCCGCGAGGAGATCACCTCCGCCACTCCCGTTCCGAAAAAAAACGAGCCGGATAATCTGGAAGAGCAGACCGATGAAGAAGTACTGAACAACCCGGTCGTCGCCAGTCCGGTGGAAGATGTGTTCGAGTTGTCCAGCCCCATGTCTGACCAGGAAATCCAGCACGCCAATGCCTTCTCCGACGACGATATCTTTCAACTCGACCAGAAGGAGGTCGTGTCATCCGACGAGCGTCCGACCTCGATCCCCGTTTTCGATAAGGCAATGGGAGTTGACGCCTACCGTACACAGATCCCAAGCAAGCACATTCAACCAGAAGACGACGCCCAAACCCCTCAACCCATGCAACGGAAATCCGGCGAACGGCCAGCAGTGATCATGCCACCGAAAACGATCGAAATCCCCCCAATCCATCTGGAAATCCCCGAATTCAATGATACACTCCACGTCACTCTGCACCTGGAGATCAGAAAAAAATAGAAGAAACATTGATATATGAAAAAAAATACCGTTATCGTCCTGATCCTCCTATTAGTGCTCACTTCGGCAGCAGCCCGGGCAGCCGAGATTGAAACGCTGGCCCAGGGTGTCGCCGCGCAGATCAAGGCATTTTTCCAGGATAAAGGGGGAATAACGGCCGCAGTCACCCGGCTGGAAAACCAAACATCCCTGAACGGCACTGCATTGGAAAGGATTTATCAGTTGATCTATTCCCAGTTGATCAGCGCCAATGATAATCAGTTTTTTGACTTTCTCGTCGAATTCCATGATAATACCGCCCGCTTCAACCTGACCCGGGCCGACGATATCCAGTATCTCATCTACCTGAAATTCATCGAGGAACCCGGCCGAATCGGAGCCGGAATCGTCATATTTTCCCGCCGCCTCGACCAGGTCGTTGCGGTCAAGTACATTGACGCTCCGATCACAAAAGCGGAACGGAATCTGCTTGAAGTCCGCCAGTTCGGTTTCACCGAGCTGGGGTTTTCCCGGCTGATTGAAATCGACTTGCAGAAAAACCTGATGGATGTCCAATCCATGGAGATCGATGGCAAGCATCATCTCTTGTTATTCTATCCCCGGCATATTGAATTTTACCAAGTACTGGGTCATGGCTTGGAAAAACAGGCCGATTTTTCGATCAACTGGCCCAAGCCGGTTTTCCCCGTCCGCCACTACGAGGGAAAACTGACTCTCTTTTCCATTCAGGAGCGACGGTACCTGGCTGTCGGGAGTAACTTTTCCAAGCAAGCGATGCTATTTGAATTTCAGGACCGCACCTGGCGGGAAACAACGAAAATCCCCTTTACTCCGCTGGCTGATATAATTATCAACGGCATTCGTTATCTTGTCGGCAGCTCTTATGAAACCGGAAAGAACTGTTTTCAAAACCGGATGTTTTTTCTCCCCCTCCTGGAGAGCGGCTTCGCTGCAACCGGGATATTGGAAAAGACGGCCCCCGGGTTTTACGATTGCGCTTTCGTCTGCCGGCAAGGAGAATTGGAGTCGGTCCATTTTATCACTTTGGATTTTCAGCATCAGGCTTTTGCAGCCGATCTGACCACACCGATGGCCGCATTGGGGAAGAAAGGGGTTTCCATTGCCAACCTGGATGATTCCTGGCTGGCCATCACCGATTATTCAAGCGGATCCGATCTCCTGTTCTTCTGCAAATTGGAGCAATCCCAATTCAAGCCGGTCTATGAAAATGCAATTTCCGGGGAGGTTCTCTTCCTGAGCACTGGCTTCTGGCAGGAGAAAAAAGGGTTCTGGGCGTATGTCCGAGACCTTCAGGAGGACCATGAACGCTTCACTCTTCAGTTCTGGAGCAAAAAAAGTGAATAAGCTCCAAACCTGGCTTACCCTTTGCCTTCTTGCAATCCTCCTGATGTTTGCGATCAAACCCCGTTACGGAGGAACATTGACGATTCGTTTAAACGAACCGGCTTCGTTCCTGCTCAGCGGCTCCACCTACTCCAACCTGGTTTTCTATTCTTTGATCTATGAAAACCTGTTCTATCAGATGCCCAACGGTCAGATCCATTCGAACCTCTTCAGCTCCTACCAATATAATTCGGAAAGCCGCTCCCTAACGCTGGAATTAAAGGACGATCTCTGTTTTTCCGGAGGTCAGGCGATTTCGATCAACGATGTGACCACATCGTTGAAACTCTTCCGGGAAATGGAATTGACCTCCGCCGTAAAATTCAGCCGCAACCTCAAAGGGGTTCGGACCCAGGGGAACCAGGTGGTGATCGAACTCCAACAGGATAACCCCGATATCCTATACCTGATGAGCGCTCCGGAATTGGTACTGATGGCGTCCGGCCCGCAAACCTTTTCAGGGCCATTCTTCCCCGCCGAATGGAACAAGGGGCGGCAGATCCTCCTCCAGGCCAATCCCAACTATCCGGGAGGGCGTCCCTATCTGGATCAGATCCGGGTGAACTTCGAGAATACAGGCCGGTACGACCTTTTCCTCTCCGGACCGGGCCAGACCCTGCGCGAGTTTAAAGAATGGGAGGCGGGGATTTTCCAGAACATCTACCTGATCTTCCCTCAGGGAGGCGTCGGGATCAACACCAAGACAGCTTTGTTCACCTTGATGAATCAATTCAACGATTCCCTGGGAAAACGCTTTTCCGATTTGCACTCCCTCACCACCGATCAGGAGTCCCCCGTTTCCATCAACATCTCAACACTGCCGGCCGACAAGGTGTTTTCCATCCTGCGGACAGTGGAGACGCCCCTCTATATCATCTCCTCACTCAATTTTCTCGACAAGGAATTGCGGCAATATCTAGAGACTACCCGTATCCGACTGGAAACCATCTATATCGACGATACCCAACTGAAATCCTTTCAGGCCACCAACCCGGTCAAATACGTTTTGATCGACAAGGTCTTCCAGAAAAAATCACCACCCGAAGAAAAGATCATCCAGATTCTCAAGGAATTCAGTTTTATCCGCTATAATGAAAAATATCTGAACTTGTGGAATGAACTGGAAGAGATCAAGACACTGCCAAGTCGAACCCTTCTGATTGAACAATTGGCGAAGATCAACGAGGCGTTCATCAATGATGGAATGATCCTGCCACTGTTTCAGAAAAAATTTTCCCTCTATGCCATCCGGTCCCTGAAGGGAATGGCACTGGATATCTCCGGGCGCCCCATCCTTGCCCAGGTCTACCGGGAGGAATGAAGTGAACCGGAAATTCGCCGTTCTATTGCTGCTTGGTGGCTTGGCAGCCTCGGCACTCCAGGGGGTAGAACTGGGAGTGATCGGCGGACCGGTCGGCAATCCGCAAACCTTCGTCTACGGATTTTCGGTCGGGTCTGGCCTGATCGTCCCCATGTTGAAGATAGAGTTCGAAGGATTCCGCCTGATCAACGAGCCGGGGAATTATCTGACCGTCGGAGTGAAACTGCGTCCAAAAATCGGAAAAATAGCTCCCTATGGAGTTTTAGGAGCAGGTGTCGGCTTTGACCGGCTGAATTTTAATTTCGATGAGTATCGGTTCTTTACCCTGTATGGATTCGGAACCTACCTGTTCATGGGTGATATCCTGGCTTTCCGCGTCGACATTCGCTGGATCGATCTTAGTGCCGGCAATCGCTTCCGGTTGACGGCCGGGATCTATCTCTCCATTTAACCGGCGTCACCGGCCCTACTATTTTTCGGAGACCCCCAGATCTTTTTTCATCAGGTGAAACACCTCAAGGGTGGCCACTCGAGTATGATCGAATGATCCCGAAGTGTCGACGATGTAATCAGCAATGCGTAGTTTTTCTTTCAAGGGGAATTGCAATTGGATTTTATTTTCAGCCGCTTGGCGATCGAGCCGGTCACGGGCCATCAACCGCTTGATCTGTTCCTCCAGCGAGGTATAAACAACCACAATTTTATCGAATTCCCGGTAAGAGTCCGCTTCGACCAGGAGCGCCGATTCGTATACAAAAAAATCATATATCCCGGTTTCCCGTACTTCCTCAATTTTCCGGTTCCGTTCCCGAAACACCAGAGGATGGACAAGCTGATTGACCGCTTCGCGGATGTCGGCATCGGCGAAGAGGATTTCACTGAACCGTTCCCGGTTCAGGGAACCATTCGCATCCAAGACGACTTTACCGCAAAGGACGACGATTCCATCGAGTATTTCTGATTTGGGATTGAATATAATCTCTTTAGCGAGGTTGTCGGCGTGGAAGGTATAGCATCCCAACTGTTTGAAGATCTCCAGGACATAACTCTTTCCTGAACAAATCCCCCCGGTCAGCCCGATCTGGAACACCTTGTGCTCTCCCGTTTATTTTTTCTGCTGCTTGAGAAAATCGGAAAAATTGAGGATCGAGTTCTGGTCAGTGACGATGGCCTGGATATTCGGCGCCAGCAGTTTGACATATTCGTATTGAATGAGCGAGGGATTTTCCTGAAGCGCCTTTCCCCGTAAACGGATCGATTCGGCATCCCCCTCCGCCTCGATGATCTTCCGTTTCTTTTCCAACTCCTGTTGCTCAAGGATGTAGGTCATCCGCTGGGCTTCCTGTTGGGCGATCTGCTTGTTCTCGATGGCTTTCTGGTATTCGGGAGTGAACTGGACGTTGCGGACCAGGATCTCATCGAGAATGATGTTATTTTTCTCGAAAACTGGTTTGAGGTCAGTAAATATCGTCGCCTGGATGGTTTTTCGCTTCGTGGAATAGACGTCCTGAACCGGATAATCGGCGATGATTGTCCGCACCGAGGAGCGTACTTGCGGCCGGATCAAACGGGTCATATAATCAGGGCCGAGGCGGCGATGCAGTTGATCGAGCTTTTCCGGATCGGGGTGAAAACGGATCGACAGGTCGAGAAACACGTTCTGCCCATCAGCGGTCAGGGCCTGCAGCGAGTCGTCCCCCTTTTTTTCCCCCTCCAGCGGCGACTCGCTCATAGTGAAGGTTCGGGCGCGGATTTCATAGACATAGGCACGCTCGAGAAAGGGAACCAGGAATTTCATCCCTTCACTTTTCACCACTCGCAATACCCCGGTGGCATTGTTGAAGATGATTACCCGCTCCCCCGGCTCCACCACGATAAAAAATCGGAAGATGAGGATCAGGATCATCAACCCGAGAACGGACATGGCGGCAATGGAAATCATTTTTTTGGTCATCGGGCCTCCTCACACCGGTTTGAGTGCCGGGAATTCAACTCCAGTGTACTCAACTCCCCCTTTATTGTCAACTTTTGGGGAAGACACTTTCGAAATCGGGGGAAGCTATTGGAGCGGACAGGTGTCGTCAGAACGTGTTTGTCAATGAAAGATTTGCCGGCGGGACACCGGTGGAGTACAGGTCGGTCAATCGCTTGTGCAATAAATACACCAGCTGCGTTCATTCGTTTGGGAGTAGCAGTCACATGATTTACAGGTATAATTACAGGTATTGTAGCCGGGTTGGGTGTAACAGACCCAGGGAAAGGAATAACAATTGTCGTCCTCGGGGCATCGGGTTTTCTGGGAAACACCGGCGCCGGCGAATGCCTTCGCCATGGTGATCGGGTCCAGACTGGAGATGGTTGCCTTTTTCAAGCTCAGTTTTTTTTATTTCATCGTTTCTCCTTGTGAAAAAGGGGCGGACGGAATCGTTCGCCGCCCGCCCCTTGATTTGGTATTTCCGGTTACTCAGGAAAGGTTTTTCGCTTTATTACCAAATACCTTGTAAAAGACTCAAGGCACCGTCGGGCTGGGGTTAGTATCTCCACCACCGCCACTGCCACCGCAATTGCCACCGGGGCATGATTGCTGGGCGCCGCAGGTATTGTAGCCGGGTTGGGTGTAACAAACCCAGGGAAAAGAATAACAATTGTCGTCCTCGGGGCACCGGGTCTTCTGGGAAACACCGGCGCCGGCGAATGCCTTCGCCATGGTAACCTGGTCCAAACTCGAGATGGTCACCTTTTTCAAACTCAACTTTTTCTGTTTCATCGTTCCTCCTTCATTTAAACAAATTGACTTTTGTCATGCTTACTAGATCCTGATCGGATTCAGGAAACATCAATGCGCGGCAATTGGAAAACCATAATAAATAGCAGGCCGGGCGGCCGGCCTGCTATCATCCTCTGTTTACACCCGATCAGCAGGGTCGCAAAGTCGGGCAATTCCACCCTGCACAAACAGTTTGCGTCCAACAACCGTCGCTTTCTTCTCCTCCGCAGATCGGAGGTTTTGAAAGTTTCACGCACTCATAACAGATCGTTTGTTCACATGAGTTCGAGCAGTAATAAGTCCGCCAAGCTCCGCCGCGGATTTCGTCCATTGAGCCGTTCAAAGTCGAAACCGTCTGCTTGCTAAGGGAAAGCTTTCGGTTGAAACTCCGATTCTTGTTTTTTTCCATTTTTTTCTCCTTGTATCTCTAGTTTACCTAGAAGGCATCCGTTGATCATCCATGCTATTCAACATATATGGGGCTCAGTGCCATTTTGTTTGTTTTCACTCCCTTCAAATGCAAGGTGAGTGCCAAGTTTGGGAGTCAAAAAAAAACGATTCCATCCTCAGGAGCATGAGCCCCGCATAAGGCTTATTTTCGATCATTTTCAGAATATATCAGAGAATATTCGAGAAAGGATCGAGATCAAGTTAGCAGAAAAACCACGGTCGGCAACGGACTCCAGGTCCGCCGGGGCGGAACTATTCCTCGTTGAGACGGTTGCGGATGAGGAATTTCATGAATGGTTTGTAGTCGGATGGCTTCAGATTGAATAGGGGCAGACAGTTGATGTATTTGTGCTTGCAACGTGCCAGGGCCTCATTCAGGAGGGACCTGACCTCCGAGCGGGACAGATTTCGTTCTAGGAATGGCTCCTTGATTACCTGCCAGAAGTCCTCGCCGGCGGTAAAGCGCTGCCAAAACCGATCGCTGCCTTGAATGGATACGACAGCTTTTTTGGCTCGATTTATTCCTCGATCCAGGTCGGTCTCTTCCCTCAGGATCCCTCTGACATCATCCCCTCCGATCGGCCCGTCGCTGAGTACCCCCATCCGTTTGAGGGCTGTCTTCAGCTCACGGATATTCCCCGGCCAGGAATGCTCTTCCATGGCCGGCCAAAACCCCTCACCGATCTCCTTGCCTTTGAGGAAGTGGCTGTGCTCCATGACCAGTCGGCGGATTTCCTGCTTGCGCTCGCGCAACGGTGGCAGGTGGATGCCGAAGATGTTGAGGCGATAGAAAAGATCCTCGCGGAAAGTTTTCTCGGCAACCATTTGCCTGAGGTCGCGGTTGGTGGCGGCGAGCAAGCGCACTTCGGCCTCACGCTCGGTCGGATCGCCGAGGGCCCGGTATTTTTTGGTCTCAATAAACCTCAACAGGCGTACTTGAAAGGAGAGCGGCACCTCGGCGATCTCATCGAGGAAGAGCGTACCGCGGCGGGCCACGTCGACCAGGCCTAGTTTGTCACTGACAGCGCCGGTGAAGGCCCCCTTTTTGTGACCGAAGAGTTCGCTTTCCAGCAGTTCCTGACTCAGGGTGGTGGTATCACAGACGACGAAGGGTCCGCTGCGTCCGGAGTGGTGGTGGATCTGCTCGGCCAAATGTGTCTTTCCCGAACCGGTCTCTCCGGTCAGAAGCACACAATCCTCCTCGATGGCAAAGCGCAGCAGCAGGTGCAGCACCTGGCTGCCGCCTTCATCGCTATCCGCCGACATAGCAGGGTCGACGGCAGGGCCGATGATCTTGTGGAATGTCCTCTGCAGCAGCTTGGCTAGAAACTTGATCCGTTCGACCTCACTGTCGGTGAAGCTCATCAGGCAGCCGCTGTCGATGTATAGGAAAACGTGATCAACCGGGCAGATCAAAATATGCCGGATCATCATCTTGCGGGCCGATTCACTGATACTGCCCTCGTCAAAAAAGATCGGCTGGTTGGTCTCGTTGACGGTTTGTTGATCGTCGATGGCGCGCTGGATCAGCCCGGAGGGGAAACCCTGGCCGCTGAGAATGCTGTTGCCGCCTATGGGGCGGCCACGATGCCAGAGAATATACCCGTCTCTTTGGCAGAGCATGACCAGTGAAACCTTCTTGTCATCGAGAATGGCCAATAGTTCGCTTTTCAATATTTCCAGCATAAGAACCATATTCTAGGGCTTTTTTAGACTCACTGCAAGTTATGAGCATTCTCTGGAGAAAACATCAGAACCTGCTATAATCGAGTGGAATTGTGAAAGCCATCATCCCGATCATCCTGTACTCGATCTTGATCACGACCGGGGCCCGGGCAAGCGTCCCGATAGAACAAGAATCCGATCAGGATCGAGTCAATGCCTTGCGCGGAAGAATCGCCCTCGCTCAAAAAGCGGAAAAACTCCCGCTCCTCAACGAATTGACCTCAATTTTATTTGAGGTCGACATGCGGCAAGCCGAGTCGATCAACCAGGAAGCATTAGAACTCGCCAAGCGCATCACAGACCAGACCCAAATCGGGTTCGCGTGGTTATGGAACGCCCAAATTCAGTTTGAGCGGAGTCGATTCGCCCAGGCGCTCGCGGCGGTCACGGAGGCCGAAGCTCGTTTCGCCGGGACAAAGAATAAAGACGGCCTGTTTTTGTGCCATTATCATCGAGGGCGGACGGCGCTGGCAATGGATGACTATGAACGAGCACTCGCGTCCCTGCAAAACGTCCTCCGCATGGAGGAAATGTTTCCGGCGCACTCCACGGAAGCCATCCTCAGCCATATCAAATTGGCGATCCTCTATAATCGCCTGCAGGATCGTCCTTCGGCGCAAAAAACCGTCGACCAGGGAATCTGCCTGGCCCGAGAAATGAGAGACTGGAAACACCTGGGTTATCTGTATAACCAAGCCGCGATCATCGCCGGTGAAAAAGACGATTTTTCCGGTGAAATCGCTCTGTATGAGAAAGCCAAAGCTTGTTTCGAACGGATCGGCGATCGGTTTGAAACTCTGTTGATCGAGCATAATATGGGGGTTCTCTACAAGAACACCGACCGGCTCGAAGCGGCGATTCGGCATCTCGATATGGCCCGGAGGGGTTTTCGCGACCTGAACAGACATACGGAGGTGTTTCAAGCCGAAATCAACCTGGGGCAGGCGTATGCAGCGCTCTCCAGGCACTCGGAGGCCGGACGTTGCTTCGAAACGGCGATCGCCTCCCTGGAGAAACAGAATTTATCCAATCAGTACTGGGCCGCGACAGCCTTCGCCGAGTATTGCGAGCAAATCGGAAATCATCGGGAGGCGGCCCGTTACTATCGAATGGCCGCGATCCTGAACGAATCTCTGTTCCAGGAAACCAGAGAGAAGCAGATCGGACTCCTTCGAGAATCCTTCGAAGCTGAAAAGCGCGAACAAAAAATTCTGCTGCTGGAAAAAGATCAACGCATTTCCCACATTTCCCGCAATCTTCTTGGATTCATCCTACTCTCGGTCGTCCTCTTTCTGGCGTTGATGATGAAAAAAGTGGTTCGCTGGTTGGCTTTTTGGAAGAAGCATCAGCAAATCGGGCAATACCAGATAATATCGACCATTGCGACCGGAGGCATGGGGACGGTATACAAAGGCCACCCGCTGAATTCCAGGAATACGGTGGTCGCCCTCAAAGTGTTGAAGGAGGGGGCCGATCAAAATCCATCCCTGATCAAACGATTCAAGAGGGAAGGCGAGATGATTGATCGCCTCGATCACCCCAACATCGTCCGAATTCTGGAAAGGGGCACCTGGCAGGATCGCCCTTACATTGTCATGGAATACCTCGCCGGTGAAACACTGGATAGTATTCTGAAAAAAAAACTGCCGCCCCTGCTTGCAAGCCTGCAGATCATGATGCAAACCGCCGACGCGGTGAAAGAGATGCACGCCCGGAGAATCGTCCATTGTGATATCAAGGCGCAAAACATCATGATATGCAATGATCCGCTGCTGGAAAAACCACTGGTGAAAATCCTCGATTTCGGCCTGGCCAAGGTCGGCAATCATACCCGACTGACCACCGTGGGCATCCTGATGGGGACGATGACCCATACCGCTCCGGAACTTTTCCACTACGCCGATCCCAGCGCGGCCGCCGACATTTACGCACTGGGAGTCGTTTTCTATCATCTCCTAACCGGAGCCCTGCCCTTTAAAACAGATTCGGAAGCCCTACTCCTGGAGCAAATACTGAACGCAGAACCCGCTCGGCCCTCCAAAAAGAGGCCGGACACTCCCCCGGAGATCGATTCTCTCATCGCCGCCATGATGAGTAAAACACCCGATCAACGCCCGTCAGCCGATCATGTGGTACAGGTCATCAGCGGGTGTATCAACTTATATGGAAACGATCAGCAAAGCTGATTTTTGATCGAGGTGTTATTCTTGGTGTTGGTTTCTTCGTAAAGACTGTCGGGAATATAACAACTGACCTTTCCCGATTGATTCGGGCTGGTCGGTTCATGGTTACACCAATATCCCGTACCGCCACCGCGTACCGTCTCCATCGAGTCCGGCTGCAGCCGGGTAATGGTGATCCTTTTCAATTGCAATCCTTTTTTTCTTTTTTGGTCTATCATCCGGTACCTCCTAATTTACTTCCCAAAAACCCCGTTCAAAAGACAAGGTTGTGTGGTACAACAAACCTAAGCAAGAAGCATGCCACTGATATTATACATGATTCGTTCCATCAATTGGGAGTACCTTCCATCCTTTTTTCCTTTTCAGTTCCCTTAGAACGGAACTCAGTTCCTCTTTTCAAGGTGATTTATCGGTACTGGGCCCACTTACACCCTGGTCTCTCGAGCGAAGATAATGCCAAGAACAGGATTCCAGCCAGGACAGCGACCATGCCCAGGACCTTCAGCGGAGGCGGTGTATGGCCCAGGATGAGCAGGTCAAGCAACGCCACCAGCACAGCATTGGACCCGGTCACAGCCGTTACCGGACCGGCGGGACCGTGAACCAGAGCTTTCTTCAAAAAGAGCATCCCGCCCGCTAGTGTCAACCCGGCTAGCAGAGCCCCGACCGTGATCCATGAGTAAAAGGAAGCGGGAGTGGGGAAAAACCGGATCGTCCGCATGGCAAAAATCGCCAATCCGACACTCCCGCCGGAGAGCCATAGGATGACGACAGTGCCGACCGGATCGGCCTTTTGGTGGGCGGTGATCTTGAGCAAAAAATTGGTCACTCCGAAGCCGATCATGGCGCCGAATCCAAATAGAATTCCCTGAAAAGTGGCCCGGGAGGGATAGGATGCGGCGATCACCAAAATTCCGGCGAGGACCAGCAGAAAACCCCGCAGGTGAACGGGGGACAGTTTTTCTTGGAGTATCAATCGCGCCAGAATCGCAACGATCAGGGCATTAGCAGCAGTAAGGGCCACGATCGGACCCTTGGAGAGAGGGTCTGCGGCCAGGCCTTTTTTCAGTACGGTCATCCCGACGATCAGGGAGATCCCGGCGACGATCGGGAAAAGGAGCAATCGTGGCCGGTCCCGAAAGAAGTTCAGACGCGGCGATTTCCGCCAACCGATCAGGGCGGCCAGTCCGACCGCTCCCATGGCCATGGCGAGGAGTTCGATGGTACGCAGGATCTGGGGTAAGTCGGAGCCGACTCGCTCGGCGATCATCCCCAGGATGAAGTTGGTCAAACCGAAGCCGGCGAAGGCGGCCAGGGCCGCCGGCAACCAACGGGTCGAAGCCGATTCCGAGTTGTGGCTCATCATCACCTTCCTTAATTGCGATCCCCATTATACACCGGATTCACCTCGTCATCGAATCGAGAGCAGGTTGTATTTGTGCTACAATGGAACCATGCCAGGCAAGACAATCCAGGTGGAGAACACTCTTTCAGGGCAGTTGACACTGGGGATGATCCAATATGATAATATCCAGCCAGTCGACGAAAACCAGTTTGAATCGTACATCCAAGAACAACTCGCTGGGCTGACGGCCTCCATCCTCAATGAAACCCCGGTTGGATTCCCCTTCATGCGCCGCCTCTATCGTGACTTTCATGTTGATCCCACACGCCACCGGCCCTCTTCCGAAGCCCTGTGGCGCCGCTTCAAAACCACAGGAGAATTCCCTCGCGTCCTCCCGCCGGTCGACCTGACCAACCTCCTCTCCCTCCGTTTCCAGATCTGCTACGGACTCTACGATGTCGACCGGATCGCCGGCAACCAGGTCACCGCCCGCGTGGGCGACGAAACCGATCGCTACGAGGGGATCCGCAAGGAAACGCTGACCTTTACGAAAAAGATCGTCCTGCGCGACAAAATCGGTGCCATGGGCAACCCCTCGGCCGATTCGCTCCGCACTGCGGTCAGTTCATCAACGAGTCAGATACTGCAGACCCTCTTCATTCACCCGGCCTATCCCGACATTTCCGCGGTCATGGCGGAAACCTCCCGCCTCTTTTCCCTTTTCTTTCACCCCGCCGCTGTCCATTCTGCCGTCATTTGAACCGAGGTTTCAATCCTTTTCTTCACGAACCGATGTTTGCACCGAAAAGAACCGGTAGTCCCGATACTCGAAATAGGTGCGGGAACGTTCCGTCGTCGTCCCCTCCTGAACTGAAAAAGCGCCAGGCTGTCTTGGATCTCTGGAGACATTGACCTGGGACACATACATTTCGAGGATGACAGTTTTTTTCCTTCTGACCTGAAACAGATACACCCATATTCGGAATCCTTTCCAACCATCCGTTTACTTTCTTCACCGCTTTGGCTACAATAGAGTCCATGATGATCATACCCGGCCAAATCTGCTCACGGGAGGTTAATATATGAGTACCAATCGAATCACCGACGACAGAAATTCGATTGACGGAAAGACGGTCATCGGATCCGCCACCATAATCACCGGCAAGGTGGAAAGTCATAATGACTTTCACCTCGAAGGCGAATGGAAGGGTGATGTCAAACTCAATGCTCTGTTCTTCATCGCCAAGAGCGGCCGATTCTCGGGTAAAGCCGAGGCACTTAATCTGATCGTCGAAGGAAGCATGGAGGGTGACATCAAGGTGCAGAAGAAAGTGGAAATCCGCAACCAGGCCAATGTGGTTGGCAACATAACCTGCAGCCAGATCGCCATTGCCGAAGGGGCATACTTTCAGGGCGGCGTAAAAATGGGCGATGGGACCAATGTGTCCCCGACCTTTTTCACCGAAAAGCGGAAAGAGGAACCCGGAACCGCTTGATCCGCCTGTTCCCGGACCTCAATCAAAATCTACGATTTCGTGCCAGCAATTCAATTCAGGTCAGTTCCAGTAAATCCAGTCATAGAGTATCGACTCTTTTTGACTCGACCGCTATATTAATAGTTCTGATTTCACACCTGTCCAAAATTAATGGTGGATTGCCCGAAAACAAAAATCGGGAGCTGCGGATTGCGATTCATGGTCAGAGAAACCGATTTAACCCTCGGTCGTTCCCTCATGCCCCTCCCTACACTTGAGAAAGGGGCTCGGGGGGATAGGGATGGAGGAGAAATGTTCCAGATCGAATTTTTTTGGACAGCTGAGCGAAGTCATTTTGCTATCCATTCCGCTTCAATAAAACCAATTCCTTGTAAAGTTGCGGATTCATAGTGAGTGTGTTATAAAGCGAATCAGGGAGGTTGAAATGGCCATCTTTGAACGACGTAAAAAAAATGTGGAAGAAAAGCTGATTCCGGCTTCCCTGAACCCCATCTGCCGCAACCAATTGATCGATCTCGCCCTGTTTTACGGGTTGAAACAAACCCCTACCCTGGTCAAACTTTGCGAAGAACTGGTCGAATCCACCGACCTGCAAAAACAATTTCGGATCTACTGTCAGACAGCAGAACGGCTTCCGGCCGACCGGAAATCGGCATCCCACACATCGATCACCACCTCCTTTAAAATTCCTGTAATCTTGTTGGAACGGATCCATCGTTTGCGGTCCGAAATGCGCATCCTGGAATTGAGCTTCTTTATCCGCGTCATCATCACGTTCTTCTTTGATACCCGGATTGCCATACGTAACAATGACCAGATAGAACGGCTGCGAAAATTCCTGGAAAAAAAATACACCATCGATTATATCGGATTTTTTGACGGAAAGCTCATATTTCACGGGGAAGAGAAATCGACCAAACCATGACCGGCTTCGCCCCTCCTCAATCTCAACGTATTTCCCGAGCGAAGTGGCCGATTATGCTGGTTTTATGCATTTTATTGGGATTTGTGCTCCGGGGGGATAACTGGCGAACTGAGGTATCGCGCTTTTTCGGCGCGATCTCCGATTATGAGAGCGCGATCACCTACCTTATCACGGCATATCCCGCCGCGACGACCGCAGACAGACCACCCATGGAAATCATCCTGGCTTACTGCCACCGGATGCTGGCCGATCCGGAAGCGGAAAAGCATTGGCTTGGTTTATTCTTCACCAGACCTCAAACGCCGGAAATTACCTTCGCCCTGCTTCGCGAACCGCTCAATATCGAATTGACCAATTATCTGGTCAAATGGATCGAAACCTATCCCCGCTTGGGAGAAATAATACTGGTCCAGGACCGCTTTGCATTCAAGGACAGGCCGAAAACCCTCTCATTGATTGTCCAAAGCGGAAATCGGCTGCAATACCACTTGCGCTCTTCCGGTCGGACCATTAAAACGGGTGAATTGCTTCCCGGGAAAACCATCATCGAACTCCCCCCTCTCGATTACGGGGAGCCGCTTCCCGCCGGCCAATGGCTGTTGGAAGCATCCGCCGCCGCAGTCTCGATAAAAAAGCAGATCCGTATCACCTATGCCTACGAGAAACCAGACGAAGTGGAAATCCGCAATCACCAGATCCACCTGGCCGGTCGGCAACTGCTCGATGAAAATATGATCGAGCAACGGGATGTGACCAGGAATTATTTTGACCATAGGAGATTCTTTTCCAGGGTTCTCCCCTGTTTTGGAGCAGCGACAGCGGTGTTCGCCACCAATCATCTGCTGGTCCATCCACATACAGACGATCAAGGACTTTCCCCCGGGACTCTGGCCACATACCGCGCCGTCAGTCCATCACTGAACCTGCTGGCTGTCGCTCTTACGATAAAAGCCCTGGTTCATCTGAGGGAGTCGTTTCGGCAGGAAAAAAAATCGCTCCCGATTTCGACTCCAAACGAGGAGGCCAGTCGGGCCAACCGGGAACTGCAACGCTTGCTCGACCAGGCCGCTACCCGCGTGTATATCCGTTTTCAATTGCATCTGGACGGAGAAGAAAAATGAAACGGACCTGCCTGCTGGTGCTGGTTGTCTTGTTTGAGTGCGGATGGCTCCAGGCCGCCGCCCTGAAAACGGGCATTCACCTCTCCATCCCCGTTTCCTTTCCAGCTTATCAATACCTGATTCTGGAAAACGGAGATGGGGCGGCCGGCACGGCATCCACGTCGGTCAGAAAGCTCGCTCCGCTGATCGAACAGAATTTCAGCCTGTTTTTATCGACCTTCAAGGAAAACCTGATCGAATTCAATCTCGGCCTGAGCAAGGAGAAATACCGGATCGAAGAGAACGGATCCCCATTGGACCGGTACCTCTTCTCCTTCGAATTGGGCAAACTGTTCAGTTACACCTGGTCTGATGAAAAAGGGAGACTCATCTCCCCCGACATCGGCATCGGGGCTTTCGCCATCCTCTCCATCTTTGCCCGCAAGCCCTACAACAATTTTTATTTTCAATACGGACTCTATGGTACGGTTAAAATCAAACTGAATTTTTTGGCCCGCCCCCTGAGGTTATCCAGCTTCGATTGCGGGTATCGGTATCAACTGCCCATTCATGACGGACTGTATCCACAAGAAACCAGGATTCTCAGTTCCCGTCATTTTCTCTTTGTCGGCATCACCTTCTGAAATCAATCGACTGGCCATTTTTAGATCTATTCTCCTCACAATCGGAGGAATTTTAGTTGACAGAACGGGAGACTTATATTATTATTATTTCTTTTTGATATCATTATGATATCTTTGGAGGTTCGTATGATTTCCGAAACGGTTGGAAAAAGCTGGAACGGCTGGGTAATGGTTACGGCCCATCTAATTGCCGCCGCCATGCTGATCTTGGGTGTCATCCAATGGATCGATGCCCGATCAATTCAAGCCTGGCTGCTCTTGATTCTGGTCTTCCTGTTCATTCTGGTTATCCTGTTTCTCCCCTGGGGGTATTTCACCCTGCAACCCAATGCCGCCAAGGTATTGGTCCTTTTTGGATCCTACAAGGGTACAGTCCGCAAAGGCGGATTCCACTGGGTCAATCCCTTCAAATTGGCCCATCCCCGGAGCCGCTACACAGTGTCACTGCGGATGCGCAATTTCGAAGGGGATAAGCTGAAGGTCAACGACAAACGGGGAAATCCTATCGAAATCGCCTCGGTCGTGGTCTGGCGCGTAAAAGATACGGCTCAGGCACTATTCGATGTCGACCAGTATACCCAATACGTAAAGATCCAGAGCGATACGGCAGTGCGCCATTTGGCCAACCTCTACCCCTACGATCATGGCGAAGGGGAGGAAATCACCCTGCGCAGCAGCTTGGATGAAGTTTCCCTCGAATTACAGAAGGAATTGCAGGACCGATTGAAAAAAGCCGGAGTCGCCATCGAAGAAGCCCGCCTGACCCACCTGGCCTATGCCCCCGAAATCGCCGGAGCCATGCTGCGCCGGCAGCAGGCGGAAGCGATCATCGCCGCACGGAAAAAAATCGTCGACGGCGCCGTTTCCATGGTGGAGATGGCTCTCGACAATCTCGAAAAACGACACGTGGTCGAGTTGGACGAAGAGCGCAAAGCGGCCATGGTGAGCAACCTTCTGGTCGTACTCTGCGGTGAGTCGGAAGCGAAACCGATCATCAATACGGGAACACTGTACAAATAGCGACGGACCTGATGGCGGAAAAGAAGACATTTCTTCTGCGGATCGCCCCGGAGATGTGGGCCGAGTTGGACGCTTGGGCCCAGGAAGAGTTCCGGTCGATCAACGGCCAGATCGAGTTTATTCTCAATCAGGCGCTGCGGAAGAGGAAACGGGAATCGGTCGGGGAAACGCAGCCGATTCCGGAGGCTGATCCGAAACGAGGTGATTCATGAAAAGTGGCATCTGTCCGAAATGTCAAAGCCGGGAAATATACAGCGGTCGAAAAATAAAAAACAAATCGGGAAACCATTTCAACAACACCATCCCGGTCACGGTCTGGAGTCATGCGACTCTGGACAACTACGTGTGCGGTCGCTGCGGTTACATGGAGAGCTATCTGGCCAAGACCAAGGAACTGGAAAAAATCAAGCAAAAGTGGCCTCAGGTGGAGAAAGGGGTGGAACAGATGGAATAGTATTGCCAGCTTGAAGGTGTCGGTGGAATTGTACCCGAATACGAGCCGGTTGGATCGGTTCCGTTGAAAAAGCGGGTGAGCATGATCCGGGTCTCCTAGACTACCTCCACCCCCCGGATGCACAGGTCGCAGCCGGGGCGCGCGGGATTCACTCTCTAACTATGATAAACGGAAGGAATTGCAGGGGCTTCAGGTGAGTGAATACCGGACCGGTTCTCAGTAATTTTATCGAAGAAATCAGGCGTCAAAAGCGGTGAAAACGGAATTTGAATTACTGAAAATTCCAGTTCCCAAGCATGTTTTGGGGATCAGCCCCCTTTCCGGGACCAGTAAAAATGCATAGACACATGCGAGCTTTTCTCAATCCTTGCAGATGACCATGGAAAAAGATTTCACGGCTACCTGCCAGCTTACCGATCCCAATCGAAAGTCAAGCAGGGAGACAATTGGCAATATGGAGATTTACTAAACGGGTTCGCCTCCACCGCGATCACCCTCTCCTAGGAAAAATGCTTGTTGACCATGATCTGAAGGATGGTGCGGTCGGCTTCGATCATGCCATTGGTGCACAACAGGCCGATGTTTTCTACCGTCTGTTCCGGTGACGCGGCCACGATCCCGTCGATCGGACTGACCTGGATACCGTGCAGGGCGAACAGGGCCGATTGCACGGCTGTGCCGGCGGCAGTGGCGAGCTTGAGGGCACAGCCGTTTTTCGCTCCATCGCAGATGATCCCGGCCAGGTCTGAGAGCAGGTTCTTGATCGCCCCGGAAATATGAACAAGATTCCCGCCCAGGAGAAAGGTGACGGCAGCCGTGGCCCCGGCGCCGGCAGCGACGGAACACCCGCAGAGAGCCGACAGACGGCCGGTGAACGCCTTGATATAGGCGGTGACCAAGTGACTCAAGGCAATGGCCCGGAGCACGTCCCGTTCCCCATCGATGACGATGAACTCACGGATGGCCAGGATCGGCAGGATCGCCGTCAATCCGTGATTCCCGCTTCCACCCGAGCTCATTGCCGGCAGGCTCACCCCAGACATGCGGGCATCGGAGGCGGCGGCAGTTAGAATCCGGGCGGCCAGTACCATGTCCTTTTTCATCAAGCCTTCCCGGCAGAGACGGTCGAGGGTTTTCCCGACCCCGAGCCCGCATCCATAAGTCAATCCATGATTGGCCAGAGCCAGGTTATACTCCAAACCGGTTTTGAGAAACTCGATATCCTCTTCGTCGAGTTGCTCGAGCAGCGCCAACAATTCCCTGAGGGTTCTCTCCCTGAGCCAGGTTTCCAAGGATTCCAGTTCATTGTGCCCACGGGTGAGATCGGACAGCAGCGGATGGGAAGCAACCGGGTGACCATCGAGGGTCAACCGGGTGAGGTTGTCATGAACCCCTTCGACCACCGCATCAGCTGTTCCGATCGATGTGACGAGCCGGCAGTGGATGTGGATCCCAACCGCCTCGGGATCGATCTTCACCGACACCTTTTTCTCAGCCACCAGTTTGGTTGCTTCCTCGACACAAGCCGGAGTCACGGTACGCAGCCCCTCCAGTTTCAATGAAGGGTCACCGCACAAAGCGCCAAGGGCGGCGGCTACGTCGATACCGTTCAGGTTTGGTGTCCCCGGGATAGCCACCGCCATGCCGTTCTTATAGACGTTTTTATCGACAAGCAACTCGATCGCTTCGATCTTGACAATATCGGGAAACAACGAACGGGCGGCGGCACTGCAGAAAGCAACAGCGGCCGGCTCTGTGCAACCCAATGCCGGAGCAACCTCCAGCCGCAGGATATCTTTGATGGTATACATGGGGATACTCCTGATGCGAGTAGCTCATTATAGCCGGGATCGACCTGCCTGGCAATATTGTCAAATGGGAATCCCTGTGCGATAATGGAAAAATCAACCCCCATGCGGACTTCGATGAGACAGCTTGCCGTCATTCTGCTATCGACATCCGGACTGATACTCCTTTTCCTGGCCGGAGCCGCCGGCCAGCCGCCGGTTCTTGCGGCTCTGCTGATCCTGCTTGCCACCACCGTCCTATCCGCCCGGACACTGGAAGCCATCCAATGGTCGATCGCTCCCCTCGCCGCCGGTAACCTGATCCTGCTGATGCGCTTCTTCCCTTGGGATACCCGGGAATTCACTACCCGATCCCAGCTCCTGCTGATCCTGATCCTGCTCGCCATGATCATCCTGCTGATCACCCGCCTGCGTGCTCTTCCCCGAATCGCCGCTGCCTTCGTCTGCATGAGCCGAGCGAGGCAGGCATGGGTCGTATTCTGCGGTGCCGTATTCCTCTACACCGGCATCTCGATCCTGCTGGTCAACCGAGGCGTCCGGCCGACCGGAGACGAACCTCATTATATGGCCATTTCCCATTCCATCGCCCGCGATTTCGACCTGAATATCTTCAACCAGCATTACCGCGGCCTCTTCCACGAATTCGTCGATGCGGAGCGATTGCCCGCCCATGGGACTTTTGGGCGCGGATACAAACGAATCTTTTCCTATCACCTTCCCGGCCTGTCGGTCACTTTGGCTCCCTTTTTCCTCGGCCACGGTAAAGCGGTCAACCTGAACCTGCTGCTGAGAGTATATCTGGGCGTTTTTGGAGCGTTATTCGCCACCCTGATCTTTCTCTTCGCCCGGCGTCTCTGGGACGATTCCCGGACCGCCCTGATCATCACCGCCCTGTTTTCAGCCACCACTCCCATCCTGTTCTATTCCATCCATCTTTTTCCTGAAATACAAGCCACCCTTCTGATCCTGGGATCGCTTTACCTGCTACTCTTTCCCGGCAATCATCCGGAGCGGAACACCTGGTTCGCCGGACTGCTTTTGGGAGTTTCGGTCTTTTGGGGGGTGAAGTACAACCTGTTCATTTACCTTTATCTGGCCGGTTTTTCTCTCTATTTCCTGCGGCAGAGGGAATGGCGCCGGCTGTTCTCGTTTTTGGTATTCCCGATCCTCTTCCAGGCACTCTTCTTTTTCTACCTCAGGGAGGCATATGGGACCTTTTCTCCCCAGGCAGTCTATTACGGCATGATGACTCCGGAGCAGAGTCAACAGGTGGTCGACACCTTGCTGCGGACCATCACCGTTCGGATGCGCATCGAGACCCTGCTTGATTATTTTTTCGACCAGCGGGACGGTCTACTCTTCTATAATCCCATATATTTCTTCGCCTTCCCCGGCATTATCCTGGTTTTGCGCCGTTGGCGGAACTACCTTCCCCATCTGCTGATCTCGATCCCCCCGCTGCTGTTCATCCTTAACCATGCTTTCTCGACGATCCGGGCCGGATTTTGCCCGCAGGGCCGCTACCTGGTTCCATCCCTTTGGCTGTTTGCTTTTTTCGTCACCATCTTTTTCCGTGAGACCCGATTTCCCCGAGCCCGGACCCTCCTGATCGCCGCCGCTCTCCTGGCCGTCTTCATCGCCGGTTATCAATCACTCCAGCCGGCCACCCTGTACCAACCGACCACCCACGATATCCAGAGCCGGCCGGGATTGATGTTCCAGCAATGGAGCAACCTGATGATCAACCTGCCGGGGCTGTTACCCTCCTGGATCAAGACTGACAACCATAATTACCTTCCCAATTATTTCTGGCTGGCTTTTTTTTTGCTGGTCGTTTGCCTGCTCTCTTTTCTCCGGGCAGTCGGAAAAATCATGCGAACAACGATTGTGATATTGACCGGAGCCATTCTCCTCGCCATGGTAATCTTTCCCCGCCCCGGCCTGTACAACCCTAAATTGATCATGGCAGAAAAGGGAGACGACACCTCGTTTCTATTGTTTGAGCAAAACCCGTTTCCCCCCGGTCCGGGCTCCGGCCAAACACTCTTACAAACAGCCGGATCACACCTGTTTCTGGTCGGCCTGCCGGAGCGGAGCGCCGCCCCCGTTTTTTTCCTGAAAAATCGGGAACAATCGCCCCCCCTCTCCGTGCAGATCCGCCATTTTGATACACCGATCGCTTTCGCCCGCATCGCCCCCGGACAGAAGATCGACCTCCCTTGCCCGCTGCCGCCCGGGAAAAAATGGCGGCACCTCGGCCTCCACTCATTTTCTCTGGACCTGTCCGGAGCCACCCCCAAGGGTGCCATCTCCCTCGAGTGCACCCTGGCGATGACAATCAAAAGGAACGACGGGTGATCTTCAGTTCGCCATTGTTCCTCTTTCGGGTCTTGCCAGTTCTTCTATTCATATACCTCTTTCTGCGCGATTCCCACCGCCGGCCGTTCCTCCTTTGCGCCTCCCTGTTCCTCTACGCCTGGGCCGAGCCTGCCTGGAGTTGGAACCTCCTGTTCACCATTCTGATATCGCTCACGGCCGGAATTGGGATCAGCAGTTCACTTTCTGACCGGTTTCGAAAAAGGTGGCTGATCATTGGCATTTCCGGAAATCTCCTGCTCCTAATCGGCTTCAAATATACAACCTTCATTCTTGAAGCCATTTCGCCTCTGCTCCGATTGCTCCAACTCTCTCCCATCCCATTACCCACCATTCCCCTGCCCCTGGGGATCTCCTTTTCCACATTTCTGGGAATATCATTTCTGGTCGACCTCCACCGGCAACCCGAACCCGAACCAAGCCGATCCGGTCGTTTTTCAATTCCGGCACTATATATCTCCTTTTTCCCGACGATCCTGGCCGGTCCCATCACCCCTTACCGGGAATTATCCCCGCAACTACGGTTACCGACTCCCGATCCGCTTGCGTTTTCGACCGGGATTACCCGGTTCATCACCGGCTTCGCAAAAAAGGTAATCATCGCCGATCCACTGGGTGAATTATGCCGCGAACTGTTCGGCCTTCCCCCCGGCCAGTGGTCGTTTTCCATCGTATGGGTAGGGATGATCGCCTTCACCCTGCAGATATATTTTGATTTCAGCGGCTATAGCGACATGGCCGTCGGACTGGGGCGGATCTTCGGTTTCCGCTTTATGGAAAATTTCAATCATCCCTATATCGCCGACTCGATTCGCGATTTCTGGACCCGCTGGCACAAGTCACTGACCCGCTGGTTACGCGATTACCTGTTTCTCCCCTTCTCCTATTCCATTTCACGCCGCTTCAAGCGGGACCGGTATGGTGGTATCCGCATCGAATCCTGGGCATATGGAGCCGGCATTCTTCTGACCTGGGTCATCTGTGGTTTCTGGCACGGCGCCGCCTGGACCTTTATTTTCTGGGGCATGTTTCATGGCCTGATGATCCTCGGGGAACGGTTTCTCTGGGGAAAGCCGTTGAAGCGGATTTGGAAACCCCTGCAACACCTGTATGCCTTAACGGTGGTGATCATCGGTTGGGTCTTTTTTCACGCAACGTCAATCAAAGAAGCTTTTTCCCAGCTTGGGATCATGCTCGGTTTGACACGTAATTCGGACACCCTCAGTTTATCTCTTTTTTTGAATCGTGAACATCTGGAGATTTTCATCATCGCCCTGATGGGAACCATGCCCCTGCAACGGCATGGTGAACGATTGGGAAAACTTCTGGCTCCGGCATCCTGGCCTCTCTGGTCCCCCCTTCTCAAAAAGGTTTTTCTGGCAATCGTTTTCATCATCAGCATCGTTTATATGGCCAATGCCACGTTCCAACCGTTTATCTATTTCCGGTTTTAACATGAGTACGAAGAAAAAGGTCCAGCAAGCAAAACGCATCCGATTGGCAGCCGCTTTCATCGGAGCGGCCATTGTCTGTTTCTGGCAATGGCGAAACCCATCCTGGTTTTCCAGCGGAGTTATTCTGACCATCGAACTGCAGGTAAACCGGTCGAACACCTTTCTGCTCGTCACCGATGGCCGACACCAGGGAAAAACGCTGACGGCTTCCAAGATTCCAATCAAAATGATTTTTCCCATCAACTCCACTCCATCCCGGGAATTAAAACTGACGCTCGGTCACGACCCCGATCTCATCATCATCCGAAAAATCACCATCCGCGGATTACTCAGCAGTCGATCCTGGACCGGAACCAGCCTCGCTGCTTTGATCAGCAGCATGTCCGGAGTTATAGAAAACACGTGCAAAGTTTATGGTACCCAACTGCACAGCCTGGGAGAAGACCGCGCCTTTGTTCTATTTTCGCCAAGACTGTTCCCCGTCCTTGATCGACTGCGAAGTGTCGGTTTTCTACGGGGCCTTTCGTCGATATTAACCGCCTTGCTGGTGTTCCTGGCGATACTGGCCTTATCCCCCGGGGCTGCCTGGCAGCGCCGGAAAACCTGCCTGGGATTCCTGCCTTGCCTCTTTCTCACCCTTATCTTTCTACCCCTGCTCGACGAAATCACCGGTTTTTCCGAATGCTGGCCACTTCAGGAAAACCGCACATTATCGAAAAAACCGGTTTTGACTCTGACCGACCTGGGCCAATTCCCCCAAGCCTACCAACGCTACTACAACGATCACTTCGGTTTTCGATCGATTTTGATCCAAACCTTCAATCGCTTCAAGGTAGCTGCATTCCGCATTTCCGCCAATCCCTATACCATGCTCGGTCTTGATGGGTGGCTCTATCAGGACCGGGAAAGCGACAACCGTGATGTGATCGACTATCAATTGGGACGCTATCCCTTCGATTCCCAGGAGCTCCAGCGCTGGGTGAATGTATTGCAACAGCGTCGGGATTGGTTGAAGCGCCAAAACTGCGACTATCTGTTCGTAATCGCCCCGGATAAAGCGTCCATCTACCCCGAATTCCTGCCAAATCGGATCCGGACCCACCTGAAGCCGAACCGGTTGGATCAACTGGCGAAAACCCTTCAGGGAATGGACGATCCATTCCTCCTCGACCTTCGCCCGGCATTCCGGGAGGCAAAACGGCTGGGTTTGACCTATCAAAAGACCGACACTCACTGGAACGACCTGGGCGGATACGTGGCCTATCGTGAAATCATCCGCAGGCTATCGCACCGATTCCCCAGGTTGACCCCCCTTCCTCTCGGCCGTTTCCGCCGCGAAGTGGTTCAAAAACCGGGTGGGGACCTGGCTGTATTACTGGCGATGAGCGACCACTTCCGGGATGTCTACACCACCCTCATCCCCCTCCAGCCCAGAAAATCAAGCAAGATCAACCTTCCCCCCTTCCCCCGTGAATTAGTGACCTGGAGCGGCAGCGAATTTCCCGACCCGAAGCTTCCCCGAGCGGTGATGTTGCGGGATTCCTATGCCCATCAGCTGCTCGATCTGATGTCGGAGAGCTTTTCCCGGATCGTCTTTGTCTGGGATCATGCCAAGCGGTTTTATCCGGAGATCGTCCGGCAGGAGCGGCCACAGATTTTAATCGAAGAGATGGGAGAACGGTTTCTGGTGGGAATGAATCCAAGCAACCCGCCCGAACTCGACCACTGAAACCGCCACTTCAGTCTTTGTACCACTTCCTCCGCTTCCAGATGAAGAGAAAGGTAAAGACCGAGATCAGAGAAAGCACCATGATAATCCAGAATGCCTGGGGATGTTTGGCGAGATTCAAGGGAAATCGGATGTTCATTGAAAAAACGGAAACAACGAACGTTGGCATCATGATCGCGATGGTGATAATGTTCAGGGTTTTCATGAGCACATTGAGGTTGTTGCCGACAATGGTGCCGCGGGCATCCATGAGGCCGGTCAAAATATTGGAATAGATTTCCGCCTGTTTGTAACACTGGTTGTTCTCGATGATGATGTCGTCCAGGAATTCCTGGCATTCGCTGTCAAAACCGAACTTAGCTGCCGTATTCTTGATTTTTTCGATCACCATCCCATTGGAATTGATCGCATTGAGGTAGTATACCAGGCTTTTTTCCAAGATGAAGAGATTGATCAGGTACTTATTCTCCATGGCCGCGTTGATTTTCCGCTCCAGAGAATCGCTGATCATGTTGATGATCTTCAAGTGCTCGATGAAATGAAAAATCGTCCGATACAAAATGGTCAGAAACAAGCGGGTCAACGAGTGAATGCGATTGAACGATTTTCCCTCGAAGAGCGGCATCTCCTCGGGAATCAGGATGACCAACCGGTCTTTGAAGAGAAAGAGGCCGATCGACGACACACGGAATAGAAACTGATCGACCGCTGAGTAGTTTTTCGGTTTTTTGAAAATCACGGCCACATGTTCCGGTTCGAATTCCATACGCGAGAGCTCGTCGGGATCCAGCGAGGAAGCGAGAGTATGCTCGTCGATCTTGTATTCTTCGATCAGGATTTTTTTTTCATCCTCGCCGGGATTGATATATACCTGGATCCGGCCACGCTCATCGGTGCATTCCGTTACCCGGCCTTCCATAAGCTCATAAAATCTAACCATGTGGCATCTCCCGAAATCGATTCACCGAGCCGTTTCAGATGACTGCGGCTGGTTGCGCCGGAGGAAGTAGAATTATACACTCCTTCTCGGGTGAAGTAAACCGCTTTCAGCGCCGAATCCGGCGGGGGAAGGGGATGGAAAAAACAATTTTTGGAGAGGGGAAAAACAGGAGCAGGAGGCCGGGAATGAGAAAGAGGAGGTCGCGCAGGATCAATACCCAGGGATTGTGGGTGTCGGCGGCGGTGGCCGAAAAACACCCGCAAGCAACATCCCAGCCTCGGGCTGCATTGACGGCCAGGGCGGCGATGAAAACCGCCAGCATCGCGGAGAGGAGCAAACTGGAACTGCGGACCCACCAACCCGCAATGAGTAGCACACCACAGATGAACTCCACCCAGGGAAGGATCAGGGCCACGGGATGGATCAGGCTCCTCGGCAGAATCCGATACTGGAAGACGATCTCGGCGAAACGATCGGGGTGGACGATCTTGTCCAGGCAAGCATAAAGAAAAATGGTACCCAAAAAAAGACGACACAGCAACTGCAGATATGGTGAACAGAGCCAACCGGAAAGTCTATTTGCTGACATCTTGACCTTTATCTTGCCACTCTTTCATCCCTCCACGATAGAGCAGGATATTGGCGATTCCCGCTTCCCGGAGGCGGATCGCCAGGCGGTGCGAATCGGGGCAGGTGAGATCCGAGCAGTACGTAATAATCCAGGAAGCACCGACCAAGGATTTTTGAACAAGCGGGTATCGGTTTTCGAAGTGCCCAATCGGGAGGTTCACCGCTCCGGGGATATGCCCCAATTCATACAAAAGAGGTTCGCGAGCATCCACGAGCAGGGTTCCAGGAGTCTGCGACATGGTGCGAACCATTTCCAAATCAGCTTCGGGAAATTGCACAGCTTTTTCCTCGCGGGTTAACTCTCCTGGAGGAGAAAAATCAAACATAGTGAGCGACGGTCCCACCAAGTAATTCCTGGTCAGGCCGGCTGCGACGGCCAGGACCAGGATCACCGATATTTCCAGCAGAAACCGTTTCATTAAAGTATTATATCCGATTATTCCGACTCCGACAATTCTACAGGGGTGTATACCTATTCCAGTATTTTGAACTTGATCACTCTTTGAATCAGGTCATCGCCTTCGAGTGAATTTTCAATCACATAGGCAATCCCCCGCCCGATCTTCTGGGGTACGAGCGGAAAGCGGGTCGTGCGCAACAGCTTGCCCCGATAGTCGTAGATGCTCGCGGGAAATCCCGCTCGCGCACTCAGATCATCGGGGACCGGGAACACGTAGATCCGATCGTGATCGAGCTTGATCTCATGGAAGGTGTTTTTCCACTTGTGCGCCTGGAGAGAGCTGATCCAACCGCCCCGGGTAAAACTGTTGTTGCGGATCTCTTCCAAGAAAAAAGCATACTCTACCTCAGCGATCGGCTTCCGGGTCACCTTGGTTTCAATTTTGACCATCTCCTTCCCCGCCACATCGATCAACCGAAGCCAGTTCTGTTTTGCCGAGGCAAACACGCCAAGCCCGTTGCACTCATCCAGGATCCGGCTACGGCTGAGATAGGGAATGCTATACAGGGCCATCATGGCTCCAGTATTATCCCTGTATATAAAATCACTATCATCACCCATGTGGATGGAGCGGACGATTTTTTGATCGGGCATATGAACGATCAAGGTTTTGAACTGACGACCTTTATCGGTCAATACCATACAGTGACCCTCGTCCAATATTCTGCCGAAGTATATATACCCCAATGTTGAGAGTTTATAGTCCCCTTCCGGCTTTCCATCACGTGTATAGCAAACCATTTTTAACTGCTCAAGATCAAACACGCCGATTTTTCCCTGTGGGGTGAGCGAAATCGATACCGGCCCCGACAATTCCCCGAGCCCCTCGCCTTTGCGGGCAAACGTGAACTGCTTCTGCAGATCGGCGCCGAGCACGGTCACTTGGTGGTTTTGCGCATCCAGGACATACACCCGCCCCTCGGCATCGACGGTGAGATCCGTCGGATAGACGATCCCCCAATCGAGCAACGGCCGGCTCTCGGCAATCTTTTCCCATAGCCCAGTTTTGGCCTCATTGGTCAAGCCGACCCCCAAACTCCCCGTGAGTAAAAACCAGATAATCCATTTCCTTCTCATGGAAACTCCTTTCCTGGCGATCATTGAGCCTACCCGATCATCATCCGCCACTGCTGGAACAGATCGGGCGGTAACCGGAAGGTGTAATTTTGATAGATGATGCAGTTGTTTTCGAAAACCAAAGCCGTCTTCTCCTCCTTCAGGGAGATAGTCAGAAAAGGCTTGCGGAACCGGTAGGCAACGATCTTGCCCCCCTCCAGGCACAGGCAGCAGGGGGAGGTGTTCGTCCCCATCTTACTGATCTTGACCGTTACCTGGGGACTGCACAGGAGGGTTTTCCCCTGAACTTCCCGGGGGCAAGCGCCGGAGAGGTGCATTACCAGATACATGACCAGGAATGAGAACAGGAAGATCACGGCCATAAAACCGAGCAATTGGACCGTGCTTTGGATGAACCAGACGGGGATGGTCCGGTCGATCTCCGCCAGTTCTCCGGGCAGACGGTCATTCACGCCTATGCCGCTGATGCGCAAGTTTATCAAAAACTTGTTGAAAAACCTTTTACCATGGTCAAGGGTGGAATTGGAAACGAAATCGCACCAATAAACGGTCTCCCCGGTCCGGAACACGGCATAGAGGATGTATCCCTTCGGTCGCTTACGGATCAGGTGCCAGCCTTCCGTTCCCAGCGAGATACGGCGCTGCAGCCAGGGTTTGGGGATCCCGTTGGTGATCATCTTGGAGAGATCGACATCGGTGCCATCGGAGCGATGCAACAACCGGAAGCGACCGGCAAACCGCTCCCCAACCCAACCGCCACCGGACACATCTTCCCGGAGACCCACCGGCCAAACCGAGGAGATACCTGCGAATTCACCCGGTTCGGAGTCGATATCCATGCCGCTGAAAACATAACCAAGCACTCCCAGGACCAGAAGATCGATGGTCAATATGATCAACAGAATCTGCTTCCAACTCATGAAACCACTTTCCATGGTTGTACCGATGAACGCATAATTGCCTCCCGACCCTTTTATGGTACACGAGTGAAAAAAAAAAGGAAAGCGGTCATTCCACCGACACCCTCCGCCTTTTTCGTATAACAGATAGAATAATACCTAGGTCAATGGGAGTAAGGAATCCGAAGGATATCGATTTGTTGACAATATATATTATATATAACATATATATATTTGACTGAGTCAATGGGAGCGCAGAATGTGGTTCTTATTTTGGTTGTTGGCTTCGATCGGAATCCAGGCCGGTTCAATCGACTGCGAAGATCCGACTGGATATCCGCATGTTCATTTGTCTCTTGAGTCCCTACAGGACTGGGAATCGGCCGCGGTGGAGACGATCGGCGGCATCCTGAGCCGCCGGATTTCGTCCGGTTCTCCCCTGATCCGCTCCACGGTTACGCTTCTCTTGAACAGCCATCCAATCCATATTTTCGAGGACCCGGGGATTGATACCGCCTATTTCACCCATCGCATCCGCGGTCCCAGAGGCGACTACATTGTCATCGCCAAAACTATGAGTAGAAGTATCCCGACTATCGGATACTTTCATTTGCTCTTCATCGACCGCAGGGGGGGATGCACCATCTCCGAGCCATTCGGAAACGGCAGCCAGGACCTGAAAATGGAAGCATTACTGCGAGTCGACGAAACCGTACATTTCCTTGTTCGCAATCGACGTCGAGATTCCCCGCTGGAAGATCTCTGGAATTTTTCCGAAACCAGGCTTATCGAACACCTGCCTATGGCTCAACCACGGCGATTCGAGTCCACCTGGACCGGATCGATTTTTTTTACCGACGGTCATTTTTTCATGATCAGCGACGACGGTCTCCGGGCCGATTTCTCTTTGTCAGTCCTCGATGGTCCTGAATCGATAAAAATGGAGGATATGCTGAAATCAGCCATGCGAGACCGAGTACGATTGACCGGGAGTTTTTTCGAGCGACAGGATGGAAAGCTGTACATCTACCAGATCCACTCCCGAGAATCCCTACCGCTAAATGGTAAGAACGAATGCGAAAGAACTGAGGTTCCCGAAGAAAGAGAATCGGCTCTGGGGATCAAAGCAGGGGTTCTCGCCCTGGGAAATGATACCGAAAACAGCCTGGAAGGGATTGACGGCACCCGCATCCTCCTAAACGGGCGGGAGGTTGCCCGGCTGATCAGTACAAGTTGGACCCGGTTCCGCTGGCTCATTTCCAGCGATGATCGGGATTTCGTGGTCATCACCGGTGTCGGGGATACAGGTTCCAAAGCGGTCATCTGTCATCTTCTGGTGGTCGAGGCCGACGGTACCTGCACCATTTTCGGACCGGTGGGATTCGCCCATGAACCGATTCGGATCGACTGGGAGGGAGCGGAAAAAAACGGCCAACCGGCGCTTCTGTTCTTTTCCGGCATTTCTGGGGAACCCGACCGTTGGCAATACACCCGGGAGAATCCGGTCAATGAATGAACAGGGATTTGGAAGCAAAATCGGGATCACTGGTTGCATTGATCCCCAGCTTCCGTAACCCGGCTTCGTCTCCGGGAGTCGGGATATGGGTCAGATGTACCTCACAGGCACGCAGATCATGGAGCTTCTCCAAGGCACATTGGGCTACCGGATTCAAATTGGCTGAAATGGAGAGGGCGATCAGGGTTTCGTTGAGATCGAGCGAAATTTCCTTCCCGGTCAGGATTTCCTTCTTTAAATGGCGGAGCGAATCAATGACCGCGGGTGGCAGCAGATGGATGGTATCGGGGATGCCACCCAGTTGTTTGAGGGTATTCAGGATCAGACTGGAGGAGGCATGGAAGAGGGGCGAATTCTTTCCCGTGATGATCATCCCATCCCTCAACTGCAGGGCGGCCCCACAGTAGACCCCTTCTTTCCCCTTCCCTTCCACCCTGGCATTTTCGGCTGCTTCCCGCGCTGGCGTCACCACCGGACGATCCTCCTGGGTCAAGGTATTGTCCTCCATCAGCAATTCCAGTCGTTCAACCGTATCTTTGTCCACGAAACCCATCGCATATTCGCAGGCGTAGCGGAAATAGCGGCGGATGATCTCCTGGGCGGAAGCAGCCCGGACCGCTTCATCGTCGATGATTCCGAAACCGGCTCGATTCACCCCCATGTCGGTGGGGGAACGGTAGACGAGCGGGCTGTGGGTGATTTTTTCGAGAATCCTCCGAAGTAACGGGAACGCTTCTATATCGCGGTTGTAGTTGACCGTTTTCTCGTTGTAAGCCTCCAGGTGGAAATGATCGAGCATGTTGACGTCCTTGAGCTCGGCCGTGGCCGCCTCGTAGGCGATGTTCACCGGGTGGGTCAGGGGCAGGTTCCAGATGGGAAAGGTTTCAAATTTGGCGTAACCGGCATTCACCCCCCGCTGATGCTCATGGTAGAGCTGGTTCAGGCAGGTGGCCAATTTGCCGCTGCCGGGACCGGGGCCGGTGACGACGACGATCGGCTTTTTGGTTTCAATATAGGGATTGGCCCCATACCCTTCAGCTGAGACGATGGTGTCGACATCGGTCGGATAGCCTTTTGTGTTCATGCGCGTGTAGACGCGGATGCCGCGCCGTTCCAGCTTGTTCTTGAAAATCCGTGCCGAAGTCTGCTCCTCGTACCGGGTAATGACCACAGCCGCCAGGTTGATTCCCCACTCCTTCAGTTCGTCGATCAGTTTCAAGGCGTCGGCATCATAGGTGATGCCGAAATCGGCCCGCACCTTTTTCTTTTCAATATCTCCGGAGTAAATGCAAAGGAGGACGTCGATCTGGTCTCCCAACTGCTGCAGCAGGCGCATCTTCACATTCGGGTCATAGCCGGGCAGAACCCGAGCGGCATGATAGTCGAAAAGCAGCTTCCCGCCGAACTCCAGGTAGAGCTTGTTGTGGAAGAGGCGGACCCGCTCGCGGATGGCTGCCAACTGCTCGTCCAAATACTTCTCGTTGTCGAATCCCAATTTGACCGGTTGGGTCATGAATGTCTCCTTAGGGTTTTTCCCATTATCACCCAGATCGGCACCGGTGACAAGGAGGAAGATCCGCAAACAAAATTTTCCCGAAAAAAAAAGGTGCCATTTCGATTTCGTCTATTGATTTCCCGCTATTCGGGTCTTTATAATGCCGTGGATGCGGGAGCGGATGGAAACACTCCCGGCGTGATGGAAGAGATTTGCATTCAATCGACAGTGTGTAACCCGACCAAAAAGCGATTTGTCTTCAGATGTAGCGTCGCCAGTAGGATTTGAATGGAAAAAAACAAAAAATCGGGTAGAGAGCATATCACGCCTGTTTAGGTCTTCGCTGACTATTTCTGCCTCTTTCTTCTGGCAGTGCCTTAACAGCTTGGACCATGCAATGCATGACTGCTCCCCCCACGGAACCGTACGTGAGGATTTACCTCATACGGCTCTTCATTGAAGCTCACTTCAGAAGGCCTGAGAATACAAGTTGACATGAATTTTGGGTTTCGGCATCGGGTGCACTCCCAGGTACTTCTGGAAGCTTTCCCAATTGAAGCTTTTACGTTGACTCCTGCGATTGAGTCATTTAAACGCCACTCTCTTGACTTCATCGTAAAAGTGGTTGATCTGACGGAAGTTGTCTGAAACGCCGTAATACCGGTAATGCCCGATCAGTATCCAGAAGAGCATCCCCCAGATTTCTTTCAACTGCTTGCTGTTCCGATTGCATTGCATCCAGGCTTTCACCCTCTTGATTCCTTTGGCAAAGCGTTTCTTTTCTGTCTTACGCCCCAGTTTGAAGGAACCCTTCCGGTTGCGGGTGCAGTAGTGAGTAAAACCCAGGAAATTGAACGTCCCCGGCTTCTCTCCTCCATGTTCCGCTTCCTGTTTCATTCTCCGTCCAAATCTAATAATTTTTCATCTTGGCAGGCGACAGCTCCAATCCAGCACGTCTCATCCGCTCTTCCAGCGCATTGTGTATACGTTTCGCTTCCCCGTGGTGTTCCGTGAAGATTACAAAGTCATCGGCATACCGCACCAGATCAGTATAACCCGATACATTGGGTTTTACCTTTCTCTCATACCAGACATCCAATGCATAATGCAGATATATGTTCGCCAGCACCGGAGATATTACACCCCCTTGCGGGGATCGGTCAGGGTCTCCCAAGTTCCGACGCGATCCATTCGGTACCATGCTACCGTCTGTGATCCCGGAGAAGTGGCCATGCCCTTACCTTTGCGGACATCACCATGCTGCCTTCCAGATGCTGTAACACTGTCGGCCTTTTCGATGAGGACGATTTCGGGACTTAAAACATTCATTTCCATTGCGGCCTGGT
>Ga0105099_10000033_pt1 | contig 95709 bp, 191 predicted proteins | sample PPLLak3cmMay2015_2_FD_79138 | JGI IMG/M metagenome (GOLD analysis project Ga0105099, IMG submission 79138) | Freshwater sediment microbial communities from Prairie Pothole Lake near Jamestown, North Dakota, USA - PPLs Lake P8 Core (1) Depth... | ecosystem: Environmental > Aquatic > Freshwater... | reverse complement strand
TCTTTACACAAACCGTGACGTTGATTTTTGAAATAATTATCTTCACACTTTAACTTACCATTTTCATGGTAGTCCTTACACAAACCGTGACACTGGTCTTTGAAGCAATTTTGCTCCCACATTAAATTATCGTTGTCATAGTATCGTCTTACTGTATATTTTTCCCAACGAGCATTTACTAGCTCTACGGTAATTTTATTACCCTGGTCGTTTGTCCACCAAATTTCTTTTTCAGTGCGTTTAGTGGTAAGTCCCGATACATAAGCGGTCATTGCGTCATGTAAAATTGTCATTGTTTTATACCATTCTTATATAAATCATCCAATACTATGTTTCCGTTTTGATCATAGACTATGCATGCCCCCTCCCTTATGCCACTTAAATAATATTGTTCATTAATAATCTTTCCACTCTCACCATATCTTTTATAAGAACCATGAAGTTTTCCATCTACATAATAACTTTCAGAGCTTATGGTTCCTGATGGATAATAATATACACATAATCCATGTAGTTGATTGTCTTTCATATTATTCTCGAATCTTTTCTTTCCATCTCTGTGATATTTTATATATATTCCATTTTTAATATCATTTACATATTGTATCTCTTCCATCAAACCATAATATTTGAATATACCATTTTTCATACCATTAGAGTAAGTTCCCTCTATACTCTTCTTTTCGAATTTATTAAATTCTACATACGGTCCGTGTAAAAAATCTTCTTTGTAATTAGCTTTTATAAAAAGACTTCCATCCTCAAAAAAATTTTTCTTGATATATGTATGTTCTTCAATATCAACTGGCTCTATGGTAATTTTATATTTTCCGTCAAACCAACTAATTTCATTCCCAGTTTTAGTTGCCAAACCAGACAACCAAGCAGTGTAAGCGTCATGTAATAAAGTCACATTACTCTCCTTTGGTAACCAATGCTCCCGATTTATACAACGATGTCATTTTTGCTTCGAGCGACTTTAATGCCCTCTCTGCTCTCTCTGATAAGGTTTCACTGAACATAGTTTTTAGTTTCTCAAAACTTTCTACTGACATACAATAGCAAGACCAATGTGCATGAAGTTTTACGTATTTGGTTTCTTCTCCGCGCTGCACACATTTATCCACCATTCTCTTAAAATAATCATAGTGTTGCTCTCGGCAATTAATGGTTTCTTTCAACGAGAAAGAAAGAACACAATCACCAGTCCAAAGCATTCCACCTGGATCCCAGCAATATTCGTTTCCCTCCGTTTCTTCCATAACCATATTGCCAAACCGTTGTTCCAAATCTTTAAAAACAGTTTCAGCAATTTCCTTGTCAATAGCAAAATGAACTTTGACATCATTATCTAAACCAGTTGAACAAATTTTAAACATATTTTCCTCTCAATATCGTTGCTCGTGAATTAATTTACCGTCAACAAATTTTCTTTCCCAGTGTTTGTTTCCGTTCTCATACCAACCATAATCGTTTCCGTGGCACTTACCATCCAACCACTCGTGCTCACTTTTCTTGTTTCCGTTTTCATAATAATGCCTAAATATAATGTGGTTGGAGTCGCCATCAACAAACTCTATCGTGGCCAGTTTGTTGAATTTGTCGTCTCTAAAATAGACTTCATTTTCATTACGGCGCTTTGCAATACCAGACAATATCATAATGAAATACTCTGTCACTAATTCTTCTGTTATAGCTTGCGTGTATCCTTTTTTAATTTTTGAGATAATAAGTTTAGTAGCTTCACGCTCACACTTTGCTTGGTCATAGAATGTTTTGGTTTGCGATTGCCCAAAGGTTCCAATTCTCCCCCAACTGGTAGTGAATGACAAACTATTAGTTTCCAAATTCCAAAACTTATTTGAACGATCATCTTGATATATTAATGAAGCAGTTATCATAGTTCCTCTTTTTGGTTTATTATTTTCTTAATAGTTTGTTATAATTAATTCATCAACATTTCCTCTTTTTGATGACTTACAATTAATTGATCGTTTGGCACCAACAACACGGAGGTTAAAGTTTTTATACAATTCTCTTATTAGTTTTGCATCTGAATTACTCATCATTACTTTGCATCCCTTATCAGACAATGACGTGTAAAAATTAAATAATCTTTTTTGATCATCTTCACCGAATGAATTCTTTGTATAATTTGTAAAGTTTGATGTCTTGCTCACAGGCTGATAGGGAGGATCGAAATAGACAAAGTCTTCTTTTTTAATTAGATGACTGGTTACTTCAAAGTCTCCGTTCATTAGTGAAACATTCTTCAATGCAGAACTAACTGCCTTCAAATTTTCCGAATCACATATCTTTGGGTTATTGTATTTTCCGAATGGCGAATTAAATAATCCTTTACTATTGACCCTGTATAATCCATTAAAGCAAGTTTTGTTTAGATATATCATCCTCGCCGCACGCTCATATGAATTAGTTGGAACATTCAATCTTACACTATAAAAGTTTTCTGAATTATTTGCATACATTTCATTAGACAATAATTTTATAATATTATTGGCGCCATTATTCTTTTGCAATGCCTTATATGCATTTATTAACTCTTCATTAAAATCTGAAAGAATTACGGATTTGTCTTTTAGTATGTCAGCAGAGTATAGTGCAAAAAATAAAGCACCGGCACCAACAAATGGTTCTACATAATTATTAAATTTTTGTGGTAGCAACTTAATAATTTCACCAACAAGTTGTCCCTTACCACCAACCCATTTCAAAAACGGTTTCACTGTTTTGTTCATGTTTAAACTCACCTAAATATTTTTTATTTATCAATGCATTGTCTTTAATAAATTCATCCAACTTTTTGAAAGCATCATTGGTAGCGGCAGAGAATAAATCAGAAACAAATTGCTTGTCCTCTGATTTAAAAATTGAATCATCTATTTCTACTGATTCAATATAACCTTTCGAATTTACTACAACTTTTACCAACCCTGCTCCCGCTTCGCCTGTAAAAATGTTTTCGCTCATCGCAACCTCTTTGTTGAAATAGTTGAATCTAACGGCCAACCAGATGGCTTTATTGAAACTATGCTGTCGGAAACAAAAACATAATAAAATGGATGGGTAAGATTTGCCTCTGGTTCCATATCAATAACAAAAATGAAACCGTCCTCTTTCGGCAACGCAATGTCTTCTCCAAAAGAGTTTTTGACCAACCCATTCACTGTGTTGTGACTAACATCAACTGTCCAGTAATCTCTAACAATTCTGCGCATATACAACCAAAACTTATCTATCGCTTGTTTCTGTAACATTTATTCTCCCAACTGAAATGTGGTAGGTGGTTCATCTCTGGTATAACCGCGATGACACAAACTTACCATCAAATTATCATTCATTTTATTTACTGCGTCCCAAAAAATTTTATCATCGTGGAGAGCATCTGGGTCTAATCCAGCCTTCCATCTTACTATATGGCCCAGTTCGTGTATGAAAGCAGTATCACCATAGCACTTTGCAACCCTTAAATACATTACTCTGTTTTCAAAATCAGTAAGACCATTAGCAATATAAATGCTGTCTCCATTGCGCGTAGCCAACCACCCAGAAGTAAATACTATATCCCAATCTTTTAGGGCATCTTGAAACCAGTATAGTGTATTGGCATTTTCGATTTTAAGAGAAGCAAAAACATCAGACCAACCGGCGTCTCTAAATGCATGATAGAATAAACTTTCCGCTTGTGCTCTGGTCATAGTGGAATCAACTTGCTTGTCAAAAACTTTAACCTCGCCAATGGTATAAGAATTTACGCAGGCCGTCAAAAATAATGATAGTATGATATATTTTAAATAATACATTTGTATGTTTTCCTTGATATTGTTTTACCATTCTCATAAACATATACAGATAATAAGTCTCCATTTTCAAGATAATCTATGCACGAACCATGTCGTTTGTCTTTACAATAATTATCTTGCCACCACAGATTGCCGTTGTCATAATATCGCCTTACTATATACTGCTCTGAATCAGTATCTACTAACTCTACGGTAACCTTAAAACCACTTTCATTCTGCCACCAGATTTCTTTTTCATTAAGTTTGGTTGTAAGTCCAGCCAAGTATGCTGTCATTGCATCGTGTAAAAGTGTCATTATAGTTCCCCGTAGTTTTTTATCCTATGTTCAACACACTCTATTCCAAAACCAACGGCAAAACAAATGTGCCTGTTTAACGGTTTTTTATTATGAAACATCATAATCCCAAACTCTGCGTCTTCTGGTATTTCACTAACCATTTGAATTTGAAATTGATAAAGTCTTTGCAAACGATCCATAAATCTATTGGTTGCGTGTGACTCTATGCGGTCATATTCATCGTTTAGGCCCATAAGATGCATTAACTCGTGGCCCAATGCTTGATCGCTTCCAACCCAATTATAACTTGTGGTCCACTCATTTGCATCCACCTTAACAACAAAATCGGCGTCATAGTCTTCGTCATCAGTAAGAATTAAATTAACAGAGAAACCAGGACGAGCCAAATGTTTTTCAATTGCGTCCTCTAACATAATAACTTGTGGAATTAGTTCTTGGTCTCCATATAGTCTTACGCTAATATTAACCAGTATGTCTAAATCGTTCTCCGCCGAAACTAAAAAATGCGAATTACTATTAAGTGGATAATGTTTTTTCCACCACCTATCACAAGACATTTCATAGTTTTCTTCTCTATTTAGATACTCGTGCAAATTAACTATGTCGGACAATTTATTTTCATTTTCTTCGAGTGACCTATATAGTGAGGCTTTATTTAACAAAGCCACACCAGAATCGGGAACAGTTTCAGTGTTCAACAATTGGTCAAGTTTATTAAAGTAGTAAGTTTTCTTATCACTTAACAAAGCCAAAACCATAATGTTGTCAATAACTTCGAGTTCAGTTTCACTCAAAGTATCATACACTGGATGCGATTTTATCTTGACTACCTCGGGCGCAATAACGCCTGCACAAGAACACACAACAATTGTGACCAAGGTAGCAAGATTTTTCATTTTTATTCCTCGTATTCTGTGACGGTTGGTTTCGCGCCAAGTGATTCCAGAAACGGAACTACTTTCGTTTCCCAACAATTAGGACAAATATCATAGGAAGAAATTTTAGTGGTAGGATTAAAGTCTCCAATAGTATCTGCTCTACTAACGGTAATATTACATTCTCCTATAACAGCACTATTGTTGAAATGATACCACTCCGACGAGTGAGAATTAAAATATTTTTGTTCATCTTTATCCTCACAAAACCCACAAATATCACAAGTAATGGATTTAAGTATCTTTTCTTTTCTTTCGGGAATAATATACTCTTCTATATCTTTCATGGTTTTCTTCTCCTTGTTAAATTTCTTTCATACTCTGAACCAAGTGTAATGCCAGAGTAACATACTGGTCGATTTGGTCTTCGGTTGGTTTTTCTCCCCCATTGCCCGCGCCTTCAATTTTGCGTAAAATATCGCATCCAGAACAAGAACCATATCTAACCATCATAGCCCAGTAAGTAGATGGTTGATATCCTACACATCCAATAACAAACACCAAAGTTCCTTGGTAATGTCCTTCGTCTATCATGTGGATTCGTTCTGGGTCCGGGACATTATAGTCATCGTTTTCATCATGCAAAACTTCAACCAAAGCCTTAACTACATTTAAATAATCTCCAGGATGAGTTGCGAACTTTTTTCTTAACTCATCTTTGGATGCCATAAACTTATCTACGAACTTTTGGATCATTTTGAATCTCCTACGAATTCAAGTTCTTTTTTAAACGCCTCCGCCTCTTCGAACGTGGTAAATAAATCAACCTTACTGATGTGATGAAAATAACTTCTTTCTCCATCTGGCGTGCAATAATGATACGTAATCGAATCCGTATAATTTAGTGGATTAGTGACCTTGGAATATGTGTGGGTTTCGATTCCATATACTACACATTCTTTAACCACAATTTCTTTTGGAAACTCTTTCTCAATTGTTCCATATCCTTTGCAGTGCGGACAACTAAATTCATGGCCCTTAATGGTAATTTTTTTGTCATCATCGCACACCGGACACTCAATAAACTTCCGCCCACTTTTCGCGCACACCATCCAAAACTTTTGGTCTAATTCCAATTCATCTTTGCTTAAATCATATTTCATTGTTTGTTCCTTTTTAGTAGGCTGCCAAAGCAGATTGAATAGTTGTGTGATATGAATAATTCGTTTGCAATTCTTTAATACCAGGGACACAACTCCAAAGTAAAGTTGCCCAAGCCGCTACATTATTTGGCGGAGGTAATCCTTTATTATGATCCGAGCGCCAATATTTGTGGCCGCCTTTTCCACGAACGCCGGTCGTATAAATAACTTCGTGCATATTCAGCATAGGATACGCATTATGATTTAGAACATAGAAACCGGCCGATGGCATTTGTCTTGGCATTAGATACCCCTTTACTTAACAAAAAATCTTGTAAATGTTTGCGATTTAATAACTGGAAACTTAACATGATCGACAATCTTATGCGACAATGCTTGCTCTGGCGTCATAAAAAGGTCCAGGTTGCCGTGGGTTTTTAGCAACTTTAAAAAATAATCTGCTGGTTGCCCGGATCGTTTTGCCATAATTTTAAAGATTTGGTCTTGCAAACGCTTCGATTCACCAACTCTATTTTCCATTTCCGGTAGCTTATCCCAGACGCCAGAGCCAACATGATGAACCATAATGCGAGAGTTTGGTGCAGCGTAGCGCATTCCACTACTACCACAGGCCAGCAAAACAGAACCACAACTCATTGCCTTTCCAACTGCGATTGTGATTACCTTGCCAGGGAAACTCATAATCACATCAACCATTACCAACAAGGAGTCGCAGGCTCCGCCATAGGAATCAATAAAAATTGGAACGATGTCCTGATCGTTGTTTTGTGCTTTGCGAAACGATTCAAGAAAATCCTTTGCGGACTTTTCATCAAAAGCATTTACGTGAACGGCGACCAACTCGGTGCCTTTGACTTCGGTTGTTGGACCATTCTTTTGAGTTTCAGCCATAATAGTGCTCCTATCTATATTTCAACCAGCAATAAATTCGCCTATAAATTCTTTTCAGGTTCCATTGACCAAATTCTCAACCTGGTTGTTCTCCTTTCGCATAATCTTCCAAGGTCCAATTAAGGGTGGTTTTCTCATGCATCAACGCAAACCCCAAAGTCCCTTCACTCTTTCCATTAAGATTAAATATGGCTACTTCTGTGAGATTTGGATTATTTCTACATGGGCCAAACTGCAACTCAAAGCGTCCATATATTTCATTGGGCCCATGATCAATTATTTTAAATCGTTTTGTTTCAACTATTACTTTTTCTTTTTCCATGTTTTACCACCCCAAAGATATTGCCCAGAATGATTCATTATTCTCCACCAAAATTCCTCAATTATTTCTTCTTGGGTTTGAGAGGAATAGCAGGGCCAATAATCTTTTGGAAAACAATTTGCCTCTGGGTAATAATATAAACTAAAACGATTTGCCGTTTTATTTGGGCCTTGATCAACGATTTCATAGTGTTTGGTTTTAAGTATTGTTGGCATCTTTTATTCTTTTCATAATAAGATTATTAGTTTTGTTGTCTATCGGCCAATGATATTTGCCAGAATAAACTATTATCCTTCACCAAAATTCTTCAATTATTTCCATCGTGTATTTTATACAATCATTAATGTTGTTGGAAAGTTGTGATGCCGTGGACTTGAACCACGCCAACCCGATCGTAGTCGGGTTAATTTTGTAATCTTTTGGTTCGCGACGGCCAAGGCTTTACAAAACCAGTGCCTTCATGGCAGGCACAAAGCTTACTCCAAGAGCTTTCATCACTCAATTATTTAATAGTTTGTTTTTTTGTGCAGGCAGAAAGAACTGAAAGTAATTTACATCTGGAACTTTCTTAATTTTTACGGAGTCAAGAATATTATTTACTGCCTTTAAAAATCGTTCCTCTGCTTCTTTTTCTCTTTTGTCGTCCATGTTCCATCACTCCAATTATACTGACCTGAATTATACATTAAGTTCCACCAAAATTTTTGAATTATTTCTTCTTTACTGAAAGAAATATCAACAAGCATGGGCGGGAACATACATTGGTTATATAAAAGATATTCCGGTATCTGTGAGCAAATCTCAATAATTTTATAGTCTCTTGTTTCAAGAATTACTTTTTCTTTTGCTTTGCCTGTGCTCAAATGTTTCTCCTGCTACCCTATCTTTAAGTGAGAAAATGTTTTTCCTTTTAACCATCCAGTAATTCATTTGGCAAACTGGGCAAATTACTTCAACAAAAGAGCAGTATTCGTTGGTTTGCCATTGACCAACGAAATCAAACTTGCCAGAATTATTACAAAGTCGCGTAAGACACTTTACTCTACGAAATGTATTCCTTTTCTCTAATACCACAGTATTTGAAATCCTTTTTAACTACCTTTTGTTCTTTTGGCCAACGCAAACCTATCTGCCATCGTTGCAAATGTTCAACAGAATCAAACCTTCTGCTTGTCCTCCACCACCACCAATTCTTTTTGGGCATTTTTTCTTTTGACCTAACAGTCACACGCCCAAGCTTTTCAGAGAATTGAGTGGAAGTTGTATCAACAATATAGCCATCACACTCAATATACACATGACAATCACCATACACTAAATCGTGGTCTATGTGATTTTCGTCTAAAAGTTTTGACAAAATAGCACTTGCCCGAGCGCAATAACCCTCAAGACTATCGCTGCCGCCTTCTTTGCGCGAGATTTGGTCAAACTTTTTTCTTACTCTATACCCGAGTTTTCTTATTTTGTTTTTCTTTGCTTGCTCCATCTACTGCTCCTGGGAACATTCGTTTTTACTTACGCAATAAGTTGGTTGGAGTTGAGCTTTCACCCAACTCGCAACCAAAAACCCAACAACACTGACGAAAAACAACACAGACGCAAGTAAAATTATGTTTTGTTTAAATACTAATAGTGATACTTTGCCAGTTCGCGACATTCGACATCAACCTTATCAAAGTATTCCAGCAACGATTGGACCTTATCAACCCTAACAAACCCAATCAAACCAGACTTATGAACGCGCAAATTGCCAATATCAGTGTTGAAACTATCGCTTCCCTTGATAGCACTCAAAGCACGACTACGGGCAATCTTCTTGCCATCGACCTTGGTTGGAGTATCATTGGGACCACACCGCGCAATACCAAAAAACACCGTGTCGTTGCTCTGAATAGTAACCAGAGTATTCTTTGGGTTTCCCTTACTGTCTCGTCCATACCTAACTCTTTCATTAATCATAATTTTTCCTTTCACAGCACATTGTAAGATTTTAGAACCAACAAAACCACAATCACCACACCAAGAACCACACTTAAAATGTTCATCTTTTTATTATATGTCATTTTTACTCCACATTATAAATCGTAAATTGTTACTGGAACATTATTTTCGCACAAACATTTGTTTATTAGTTTTTCTATCTCCTTCCACTTTCCGCCAGCCAAACCAGCACCGAATCTTGGAGCATGAACAGAAGCATTATTGGCAATAGCAAAGTCTTTAACTTTAAGTAACCCAGATTCAATTGCATCATATCTAACCGGAGTTGGATTGCTTGCGCTTCTGATTCCGTTCTGCCCAACCATATTGGCAATAAAAATGTTTGGTTCAACCCTAACAAACAAGACTTCACCTAACTTAAAATCCTTGCCTGACGAGTGCCAGTCTATGTATTTTTTCCTCACGTCAGGCCAATGCCGTGAGACAGCAAGAACAAAACCACTTCCCCATTTGCCTAAATTATTAACAACATGGACTATGATTTTGTTTCCCTGCACAATTGGATTAGTTGCATCACCCTTTGTGTATTTAATGTTTTCCATACGGTTTTCCTAATTCGATATTATGTATCTTTAAAATCTTTTGCACTTTATTTATTTCGATTATATCTTTTATAATTGTATGCAGTAAAGTAATTAGCGACACTGTGCTAACAAATAAAGCAGTAGAGATTGCGAGACCTACATATTCATTGGTGTCAAAAACTTCACAAATCCTGTAACTTGCAGAAAAAAGATACAACATTATAACAAACCAAGCAAACATAAGTTTAAAGGGTGAAGACATACTTACTCCAATCTATATTTTCGTTTAAGTGTTTTGATTTCGACTTCATTGGCGTTGGCTGGATGAATTTCTAATACATTTACTTTCCAATTCATAAGACTATTACCACCATCAACATCCACCAGACCAAGTGTATGCCCCAACTCGTGTCTTATTATGGTTTGAAACATATTTGTGCTTACTGGACACGACTTATTTATTAAAATTACTGCCGCACTAATACAATCGCCATCTATGTGCGGAAACATTCTACCACAAGGACGAGCCTGTCTTTCTACATTGTCGGACGTTTTTTGTAAATCTGGGACCACACTAATATATACTGAACCAAAACTATAACTTGTGCTTTCTCCAAAAGTCCCAGAGTTTAAAAACATTTCGTGATCCAAAGCACTATTCCAATACCTTACTGCTTCACTAATTTGCCTTGAAAACTCGGGAGAAGTGTTTTCTGCAACAAAAACTTTTACCGGAACTTTACATTGCCTACCGTATAATTCTACTTTATTGTTCTGACAACTGCACCCAAAAAATAAAATCGCAGGTAGTATTTTAAGCATTACGAAATATCTTTCTTTGCCGCCGGTTTAACAAAGCTATAATTTAAACTCAAACAACCTTCCAACTTTACAACTCTTTCAGTAAGTTTAGTAAGTGCTTCCAACAAATTCACATTGGTTTTATGCATTGTTCCAATGATAGATTCCTGTTGTGCAACCAACTGTGATAGGCTGGCAATCATAATTTCTGCCGCGTCAATTCTTTCGTGGGCAGCACCTTCAATTCCCTTTAATGATTCCAATACATCGGTAATGTTTTCAATCATTGAGAACTTTTTTTCATCACTCATAGTTTCTTAACTCCGCGTTTGCTTGTTCAATTGTATCAAAGAATTCGGAAAGTTGTTGGCACGGTTCAATAAAACCATCAAATCCAAGTTGAACCGTGCCAACATAATATTTACCAATCTCTTCACTGCGCAACACAATTAAACTTGAAACTTTGTTTTTGCGTTTGCGGCTACACATATACATCTTCCGCAGTAGGACCAGGCTGTGAAGTTAATTGTTCATCTGCTTCCGCCTTCCTAAACCTTTGGATTGGGTTTGCGCCACTATAAACCAGCCCAAAAATGTTCCCGCACTTGACACACTTAAACCTTGTAACAACTCCATCGCAACCCAAAAATGCTTCATAGATATCCATACGACCATTGCACAGCAAGCATTCCTCTTCTCGTCGAAAACCTCTTGGCAAATTATCAATATTCATTGTTCATCCTTTGTTGATATATTCTTGAATGATACCAATACATAAATTATTTAAGTATAGTCTATTGGGTTCCCTTGGTAAAGTAGATGTCTCATATAATTTTGCCACTTCTTTTTCCATGGTGTCGGCATATTCTTCTACCTTTTCATACGACCATGCACCGTTCTTAATGGCCAGCAATTCTTCGTGGTCTGGCCTAAATACCAGGACTTTACCAGTCTCCAATATTTCTTTACACATGCGTAGAAGTCTAACCAGTTGTGTAGCGTGCTTGCAATTTCCATGTATACCAATATGTCCATTTCTTCGTGTAATAAGTGTGCTATTTGGAACTGAAAAACAAACAACCCTTTGATTAACAACATCTATTGTTTTAATATTTGCACTCCTAATACATCTTTTGAATTGTGTTCTTGTTTTATTAATGTGAACCTGGTGCATTGTAGAATGATACATGGTTTTTGGATCATAATTATAGTATGGACCATATAATGACGTTTCGTATCCACACATTAGGGCCAACTCTTGAACATCGTCGGCAAGCCCGCGACGCGATGAATAATATATTATTCCATTATCAGTTCTTAATGTTCCATCTCCCAAAACAAGCGCATCTAATAACATATTCATCATTCTCTTTGAAAGACCAAACACCCACCTTGGAATTCTTTTTTCTCCATTAATAAAACATTCATTTAACTTTTTTACTACATTTGTGAATGTGGTTATTAATACCATTTCTTTTATATAATGTGGATTAAATTTATTTGGCTTTCTATCATATGTGTAAATATTTACTCTTTTTTGATATTGGTTAGAAAACTTTGTCATATGCCAACATAATCTTCCTCCCTTTTTTTGAGATATTGCGACTGCTTTTGGGGTTTTATCTTTTTTAAATCTCATGGAACCGTCTGATAAAAACCATCCCATAAGTCTCATAAATTGCTCGGAAGATATTTCTAAACCATCAAACATATCATACTCGTATACTGTTGTCTTTGGCGTAATTGTTCTAACTATATCAAATGTATCTGGCAGTGTTCCGGCCTCTTCTAAACACCACCCACATTCCTTTCCATTTTCTCTACCAATTTCATTATACAGCATTCTATGATTTGGAGTTACCAAAGTATCAACATGATTTCCAAAAAGGTTATACATTTTGCCATTAAATAGTGCATCAAACTTATCTGTATAATTTTGATATTGAATCGAAAATGGTTTTAAATCTTTTCTTTTTAACACTCTGCTCGGTAGAACAATAGTCGCAAGCTTATCATCAGAATTTATGCTGTCAAACTTTTTCCACCCGAGTTCAGTTAAAAATTCAGTATCTTCCGAATAACAGTCAAATCCAAACTTTTCTTCTATCGCTGCACGTTTCTTGTTTCTATTAGCGGCCCAATTACGATAACTATCATAGTGTCTTTTGGCGTTGGTATATGCTTGCTCTTTCCTCATAGTTTCCATCCATTCGTCAGATGCTCCCGTAATTTTTTGAACAGCATCAAAACAATTTTCAGGAGTGCCTTTGCTTTGAACAAGCCCAATCCAATTTGAATTTTGTAATTCGGTCTTGGTGGTTTCAGATAAATTTAAATACTCAATAGTGTTTCTTAACAAATTTGCCATAACCCATTCAAACGCACCAAAGTCACCATCAGATATAAGTTTGTGTTCCGGTAACCCAAAGTCAGACCTTTCAGGAATCTTTTTTGGCGGATTTAACAACCATCCACGAGCAGTTCTGATTCGTTTCAACTGTGACACAGCATAGCCCGCATACGAAAAACGCACCTTCTTTGAAATAAACTTGTCTCTTTCGGCCAAAACTTTCTCGAAAATTGGTTCGACTTTAATCTTAAAACGATCTTCCACGAAAAGTAAGTCTAAAATATTTGGGTTGTTGTCTATGGCAAGTTCAAAAAACTTACGAATGTCATAGATAACTGTATCAGTGACTTTATCTTCTTTTTGCTCAAACCTATCAAGAACGCCAAAGTAATACTTTAAGTCATCCATAATAGCAATGCCACGAGTATCAAGGTCACTCTCTGGCGTATTGGTTCCATAAGCATTGGAACCAACTATCGTAGAATAAACTGTTCTATTATCAACATAATCTTTTGTAATCATTGTTTTCTCAAATCAATTGCCCTGACTAGTTTTGCTTTTTTGTATCCATCCTTATAAGATGCACCGTAGTGGAGATAGGTAATCATATCCGCAATTGCTTTGTCAGGAAAATCTAATTCCAAAACGAAGGGAAAATCTTCTACTGGGATTTCCTTTTCAGCCGCAGCAGCCTCGACAGATGGAAAAAAGAAAAAGTAATCCAGATATTTTTCTTGACCAGAACGTGCATATAGTAACATTTTATTCTCCTTTCAATTTCCTATATTTTTTAAATAGTTTCTTGGCTTGCTTTGAGAACTCATCATCTACCTTTACACGACCACTAACCGCGTAAGCATTTAATTCATCCTGTATCACTTCTTCGCAGTATCCTTGCTTTATTAAGTATTCATGCGCTTCCGTGTGGTCAAATTGTTCCACAAGTTTTAATACATTTTCCCTATACTCTTCGTTGGTATAAAATAATCCATGAGACAACTCGTGCTGTATGGTTTGACTTGTTCCTTTTTGTGCCGCTATTAAATAAAATGGTTCCTTTATTTTACTAATAGAGTTTAGTAATAATTTTTCCTTGTCAGACAAATATTTAAATCGTCCGTCTCTGAACGGAACAAATACATATGAGGGAACATTAAACCCGCCCCAATCATCATAGTAAGTAAATTTTCCGTTGCGCGTTGTCTTATACCACTCTTTAAATTCAGACAAGCTAAAAATTTTATTCCTAAATTGCGGCGATTCGTAGTGTTCCGCAAACCTTAAAAAAGTTTTGCACATATTTTGCCTATCGTCGAACAATAACAAATAGACATTGGGAGCCACCTTCTTTTTGGTAGCTCCCAATTTTACTAATGATTCCTTAACAAAACATTTCATTTTTTCCTTAATCGTGTTGCTTACATATTTTTTGGCTTAACAATTTCTTTTCTTTTGTAGTCAGCGGGACAAAGGTCTATGATGATATCGATTTCAAGTTGCTTTACTCTTTCCCAAAATGGTTTATCATCATGCCACCAATCTGGAACTTGGCCTTTGTCGTGAATAATGTGCAGCAACTCATGAACGAAACCACTGTCAGCAAAGCAATTTTGAAACACACTTGCTAAAATTACCTTATCAACGATGTCAGTATAGCCATCCATATACTTTACTTGACCAGATGGTTGTGGAATTTTTACCCAATCATTGCTCAAATACACACGAGTGCCGTTTAAATTTTCATTACCAAATTTGTCTGTGATATATTTAATAACTAAATTGATTTCAGACAGAGTTGGTTTGATTGCAGTAGTGTTGTCGTAGATTTTAATATTATGTTCTGCAATGTGCGTTGGTGCATAAACAGATGAATGCGCACACGAATTAAGTAGCAGTAGAATGATTATTTTTTTCATTGTCGTATTCCGTGTTTATATTTAGCCTTATATATTCTCTTACCATTCTCATTATATATTACAATCAACCCATGCTCGTTCCCGTTGTAATAATTACCACTCTGCCGTAGACTTCCATCTTTATAATAATCTTTGTATGTTCCATGTAATGTGCCTTTACGATAATTGGTCTCCCAGTGTAGGATACTATTTTCATAATAACACCTGCATAATCCATGGCGCTGGTTTTTGAAATAATTATATTCTTCGTTCAAATTACCATTTTCATAATATGACCTAATTATATGTTTCCCCCAACGAACACTCACCAACTCTACGGTAAGTTTATCTCCCCGTTCGTTTTCCCACCAAATTTCTTTTTCAGTGCGTTTAGTAGTAAGCCCAGCCAAATAGGCTGTCATTGCGTCGTGTAATAGTGTCATCAATTATCCCCATACGAGTTTATCGATATCTTTTATAAACCTTTGTATTGGTTTTAATTTTTCATTTTTAACCAATGATTCCAGCACATTTGGTGCGAGTGTGCGCGAAAGAACCATGAAGTGAACTAATCCGAGTGCATCACATAATTTGCAAAAATTTTCTTCTATTCCAGAAAAACCCGCAGAACGAATAAATTTACCAACTTCGGTGGCGCAAATGAATTTCTCTCCATCATTTGCGAAAGTTGGAATATTACCATCTACCAGTATATCTACCATATCATAAACATTTCCGGCAAGATATTTGTTTCCCTCGGTAATCGTCTTTTCCTCTAACTCACGAAGTTCTTTTTCATCCTCGACGGCTTTGCAACTAACACAATATTGTCTTGCATTTCCAGAATATCCCGGAACATAATTAAAGTCTGCCCCACAAATTTTACACTTTACTATATTGGTCATTTTATTACCTTTTCGATTTTATCAAGTGGAACAATAAATTCATTATCAATTCCACTAAATGTTCCAAATTCAAGTTCTATGTGCCGAATCGGAACTCCAAAAGAATTTGTAGCAGAAACAAACATTCTGCCTATTATGGTGACAACATATGCGTTTATATCTTTTACTTTACCAACTATTTTTGCGCCCCGCCCGAGAACCTTACATTTTTCGTCAAGCAAAAATGTATTACCGTTTTTTTCCGCCGCACATTTCGTGGTCGCCATAATAATCTTCTCCTGACAGTTTTATAATATTTCCATTAGTATAATATCCTCTGCGGGAATATTTCATAACCCTTGGTGAGGATAAGTCCTCGTTCCAAACATTATCAATCCTTATTGACTTTGACAGTAGGTCCCTAATACTTGATGAAAAAGTATATAAACTTTCATTATCAATAGCAAACTTGCACAAAGATATATCAAACTCTTTTATTATATCTATTGGTCTTCCACACAATGACTTCGCGTTTGGACCCATACTTCCACTAACTACCTGAACCTTTGAATTTGATTCCGAATTAAAATAGCTATAAGCATATATAGAGTTCCCAGTCTCAACGAATTTAAACATTTCTTCGAGACAGTTCTTAAAGTTTTGTGTGTCTTTTTCATAGGTCTTTGAACTTTTAAAATAAAAATCAGTGTCTCCGTCATTGGGTCGTTGAGTAATCCAAGACAGCACTGAACCACCAGCAATGTAATTTTTGTCTGTTATTAGCCAATTGAACCTTATATCATCCAGTCCCATATTTTTCTTAAACTCATTATATGGAACTACTATACCTCTATTTGTTGGCCTTGGGACTAAACCAGTTAAGGTGTTCTCTATATAAATTTCATGGCCATGCAAAGACGCCAAATACTTTACCTGCGATTCATTTAACATTGTCTTTCCTTGATTAAAAAATTTCTCAACTTTCATCTTCTAAAAGGTTTTATTTGCTTTGTCAATCCAATCATAGCAGAATCGCTCTATGTCATTTTCCTGACAACCGAGGTCAATTGAACTTGATTGTATTTCTATCATAATGACAGGAACAGTTCCAAAATTCCAAAACTGATGCCAAATGCCTTTTTCAATATAAAATGATTTTTCATCAGCCTTGACATTAAAATCTTCATGAGACGGGCCAACTGCAACGGTTAGCTCGCCACAAGCAACATACCAGGTTTCTTTTCTATTATTATGCTTTTGGAAACTAATTCCGCACCCTGGATTTACTGTGATTTTTTTTACTTTTTCGTGGCCATCAAACCAACGATCCTCTGAAAGTATTTCGTAGGCTCCCCATCTTGTAATTTCAACTTTCATTACCTTACTCCATTAAACTTATCTTGCTCCAAAATTACCTTTCTTACCAACCTATAAAGACCAGGATTTACTTCCATTGCCGTTCCAACCAAATTACTGCGAATAAAATTTCTTTTATATTTGGTGTCTTTATTGCTTGGGTCTTCAATCCACTCGACATTGTTTCTCTTGGCATAACTAATGATGTCTTTTTTCTTCCAGTCTCTAAATGGACGAATGCAATTATCATGAGCGTAAGGAATAGTTCCCAAAAATCCACGAGAAATAACACACATCAAATATTCTTCCAAGCAATCGTCTAAATTGTGGGCCAAAATAATCGGAGTGTCTTGGGATACATATTTAAAAAACATATATCTTTGGTCGCGCCACCATTGCTCTTTAGACATACCGCTTGGTGGATGAGAATGCCCAAAGGTTTCATCCGGATCGTTTGTAATAAGTTTGTAGTTGTTTTTTAGGCAGTGCTCCTTTACGAACTTTTGGGCATCCTTACCGTGCTCTGTTCCGTGATTAAAGTGAATCACGCCTTCCAAACGATTGCCGGCCGAACGAGACAGCCAATGCAAAACTGACATACTATCAACCCCGCCAGACACGGCAACCAAATATTTTTCAGGAAGTGGATACAATAGCTTAAACATTAGTTCTCCAATTAATATTTTATATACCAGGTAACAACATTTGCTTCCAATGCTTTTTTTCACGCTTAATGGATTCACGGCACTTAACAATAAACCATGACCTTTTGCACTCTGGACAACGCTTAACTAACATACCATCTTTATGATTTTTAATCAATGTGGCTGAACACTCTGGACATTTATATTTATTTTTTGGTTCCAATAGGGCATCAATATCAATCATATTTAATCTTTCTTTAATATAGTTTCTTTCGTTCCTCATTCCACTCATCATGCAAACATTTTGCCGTATTAAAATAATGATCGCGTTGCTTAATAAGACTATCCCTTTCACGCAAAAGAGTTCTAATAATTTCCTCTTTTGTGGCAAGTTCTTCTTTGGCTAACTCAAGATCATAATCTATCGTGCCGTAATCTGCTTGCGTGTCCTGTAATTGAATTTCCAAAGAAGCACAATTTTTACATGTCATAGTTGTTCCCTGTAATCATATTTTTTTCCTATTGCATTGTAGTAACCATTAAAACTTTACCACCATTAGTTTTAAAATGGATAGCACACCCAAATCTTTTAACCCAAACAAAAACACTAAACTTGGCAAATCCATTGCGCCTAACCCACAATCCAATTTTATTCATCACTTTCTCCGCGAACTCCCAACCAATCTTCCAGAGACTTGATTTGCATGGACGCCAAACCTTCCTTGATACTTTTTATTTTACCGTTCTTTAAACCGAACAAGATGCCAGAAAAATTATACTTGGTAGCATACGAAGCAAATTGTTTCTTGTCATCAATGTCAGATATAATAGAATAAACTCCCTCAATCTTGCCAACCAAATGTTCATATTTGGTTTTCAAATCATAACACATATCCTTAAATTGCGGACAATAAACTAATACTTCATCAACTTCATTGGTTCTAATTGCATCCAGCATATTGCGAATACTCATAGAAGAAACCATGCGATGCTTTCTCAAATAGTCTTCGCACTTAATTTTTACACGCTTGAAGATTGGTCCAGACTCACAGGCAATAAAACCTTCCTGTTTGGAACCATCCATGCCTTCCAATGACTTCAATACAGATTCTTTATCTGCAAACTTGAAAATCTTAACACACTCCCAACCATTAATATATGCTTCAACTACCGGATTAAGTTCTTGGAAGTCAGACAATCTGCGGGCACCATGTAAAATAATATTTGATTTTTCATGTTGAACTACGACTTTATTGAATGGCGTAACCAGTTCAAAAAAATAGTTGCACTTCTCATCATCCGGAAGAGTGTAATCTAATTCTTTCCAAGTTTTCCAAAATAATTCCTTAAACGAAAATCCAAAACCATTAACTTCACCGCTGGCAGATGGAGAACCGGATGTAGCTATGTGCCACCTATCATCATAGTAGAATAATTGACAAAGACTTCCATCCACTTTCTCATAAATGCGTGCCTTTGAAAAATCAATATCGTCTGCCCAAGTTTCTCCATAGTTGGCAAACCTACGATATGGATAACACACTGGCACAAAATCATTATCTGTATCAAGTATAGTTCCACGACACTCTTTGACAATTGGATGAGAGGCTGGCGAAGTAATTTGATTATACTTCAACAGAACAAGGTTTGAATACTCTTCGTGGCGCTTAACACTAATCCCAAACTCTTCGCTTAATTTATCCAAACCATTGGATTTAATATAATCAATTAAAACTTTACACATATGATTTCCTGTTCTGTTTAAAATGTTCCAAGATAAATGTTTTTTAAGTAATCCCTATTGGTTGAAAAAATTGGCAACTCGTAATCAAATCCCCACACTGAACGAGTATAAACTACTTCATCGTTGCAATAATTTTTTTCTACCTTACGACAACCAATGCCACGCTTGAATCTGGTTGCATAATCGTTCCAGTTGATGCCAGTTTCACTGAACAATAACTCTTGTTGTTGTTTTTTATTGAGCCCTTCCATAGTCTTTCTGGTAGTTTTCTTGCCACGAAGTTTGGCCACTTCATAATAGCAGGCGCACGAGATACTATTCTTCGTGCAATCTTGTTGGCGCCAAATCAAACAATTAATCATTTCATCGATATTGGGGACAACAAATGCTCTTGCGTCAAAATACGCAAGAGGCAAATCGGTTTCTTGCTGGTGCGAATTAAAAATTTCCGCATTAAAATTGGCGGTAATCATAGAACTTGTGATACTACAAATCTTTTGCAGCCTATTTCCAAACCACGGAACGGTTTCCAAAGATTGATCGTTGCGTAATACCAAAGTAATTTCATCTGACTGCGTGAAACCAAACACACATCCCTCAATTTTGGAGGCAACATTTTTCATAGCATTGGCCATCCAATCAGACAATCGATTATCGAATGGCTTTTCCGCATCAATTTTTTTGGTGAATTTAGAGAAACCTTTACCGTCCAACCTAATAATTACGGGCAAACGATTAGTTAGAGTAATATCAAAGTTACTCTCGTATTTTTTCATCCTGTTTCCCAATGTTTGTGTTTGTGCTTGCATTATGACTTCCCCAATTGTTGTGTTCTTGTTTGTGACATTCTCGACATAATGTTATTCCGTTTTTTAGTGTAATATCTATAATTTCGCTCTGTTCGCATAGCCAATCAAGATTACTCAAATCATAGTCTTTATTGTGTTCTTTTAAAAGGTTATTAATTATTTTCGACAGCGGAATTATATGATGAGCGTCTAAATGTTTTTTTGAACCACACCTAACACATTTAAAACCATCTCTTTTGTATATCAAAAAATACCAATTAAATCTTGTGTGTAGTATTCCTCTGACTTGTTGCGACAAACGCATTCTGCCGCCTTTCCATGCAGTTGCTATAGGACCAGTTTTTCCGATTCTTGCCAAAGACATTTTTGCTTTTGTTTCGTCACTATGTTTTTTGCCAAACATTGAGTTGTGCTCTTTACTTACATTTCTGTTTTCTATTGATTGTTGAAATACTTCGCTTGTCTTCATAATTTCTGAATGAGCACTTCTTTTTTCTTGCGTCCAATATTCCTTTGTATTCTGTGGTTTCAGTGCCAACTTGCACGAACATTTTTTACAATAATCTTTTTGATTTTTACGACGTTTTCTTGCGGAAAGAATGTTTTTATAAGTCCTTTCAAAGCATTGTCCACATTCATCACATCTACACTCAACTTTTTCTGACAATTTTATCTTTCGACCATCTTGTATTATCATGTTTGCACTCCTAATGTCTATACATCAATCGTGCAATATTAGCAGAATTCGATCGCCGAGTGTATCCATTTATCTACCAAGCTCTTTCTGTAAGTTTTGCATTTCTTTTGGCCAAAAATTTCCCATTGACATTGACTTAATTATACTATTGTTTGGAAGCTTTTTTCTCCTTAAACTAACCCAGACAATTGTTCCATAGACATCGTCTTTTAAATACCATTTGTATAAATTTCCAATTTCATTAAATGGAACATCCTCTAAGTCAACACATCCATAACCAAAAGTATCACTACATTTTAATACAAATAGAGTTTCTCCTCTTGTTCCGGCATAACATTCCACAATTTCTTCTTCGAGTAATTTTGCAATTACAAGATTACAATCAAAGTATTCTTTGAGTTTTCCGTTTTCATAATATGAATCAAGGATATCTGAATTTTTCATATAGTCTCCTAACTATTATTCCCGCACCACCAACATTTCCCTGGGTCTTTATCTCTTTGGCACACTGGACAAATAGTTGTTTCTACTTTGTTTTCTTTAAAGTATTCATAAAAGACATATTTATTACACCAACGCATTCCTTTATTCCAAATGTCTTTACAGTGCGGCATAGCATCATCTATCTCTGACCATACACAATTATCACAAGTTTCTTTTGTCATGTTACTCCGGAATGCTTACTTCAAAAGTTTGCTCTCTGAAATTTTTAATGTTAAATTCTGGACGGTCATAGTCTGGGCCACGAGTTATGTCTTGTTCGTTTCCAACTGCATCAACCTTGGCATAGACTGACAGCGAATATGGACTTGAAAGAGTTCCTTTGCCACCGCCCATAATAAAATAGAAGTCACTATTTTTGACTTCCTTTAAACTTGTCAAATCAACCATTGCATCTTTCTTTGCCAGGTCGTGCAGGTCAAAAATTTTCTGCCTATAAGCGTTTGTCACCTTAACTTTTTCATAACTTAAAAACTCAATATGCGACCGATACCTCATTTTGTGCTCCGTTTGAAAAAAATCGTTTAACTTTCCTTGCCACAAGTTCTCCGTGCGAATTTCTGAAAAGCACAACAGTTGGGTCAGAACCAACTACGCTAATAATATTGACCGACTGGATAACATTAGAATCAAGTTCAACAGAAATTTTCATGTGTTTTCCTTACTAATTTAAAATTAGGTGAATTGCAATAAAAATTATTGCAGTCAATCCAATCAAAGTAACAATAGATTTTATAATAGACTTATAGTAAAGTTTATCACATTCTTTTTTTGCATCAAAGTTCTCCCCAACAATTTTTAAATTTGGTTTCTTGGTAACATTATCTGTGTGCATTTTTCACCACGAGAATTGTTTAATAATCGCTAACACAAAATATAGAATAATGCAAATAAAAAATAACTTTGCCAAATCCCATTTTCTCATAGTATCTCCGTTCGATTGGGCGCTCTTTAAGAGAAGAGCGCAAGAACTTTAATTGTCTGGTTGGTTGGCTTTCGCACAATCAGGACAGGCACGAGCCTCTTGCTCAATCTCCCACCCACTACCACCCGGATCAAACACATGGTTTTCAGAATCTCGACGCTCCGGGTATTCTGCCTTACGCCACTTGACAAGCAACATGGTTTGAGAAACTCTACTACTTTGAACCTTCTTACAAAAATCACATCTAAATGACATTATCACTTCCTTCCGATGCCACAAGCATCCATAAATTTTTCTGAATTGAAACGAGGATTAAACTCACGAAACAGAGACGCGAACATTACGGCAGCAAAATCTCTCTGGGCTTTGTCTTGAATACCAGAAACAATTTGAACTGCGCGATTAAAATGTTTTTTAGTCATTACAAACAAACCTTTTCCTGTAAGAGTTTAGACCTAATTCCTGACTCCACAAAACATCCAAGGGCCCCAATTTTAAAACAATGTGATTCGCAAAATAAAAGTGCCTTGGTTGCCGTATCAAACCCAACAATTTCAGCAGCAAATAAGTCTGCATCACTCTCAAACGGGCTAACAGTATTCCAAATTGAGGGATACAAATCCCTGGCCATCTCTGGTTCTTGATCAAGATGCCCCAAATAAACATGACCTAATTCGTGCGCGATCAAAAACTCTTGAACAAATTTAGGCAAGTCAAGAAACTCTTTATTGATTCCAATATATTCCTGTGAAGCAAATGAAAGAGGAACTCCGCCACTATCGTAATTAATAATTCTAACCTCTTGGCCCAAAATAATGGCAGTAGAATCCCACCCATTTGAATCGCACTCCATAGTCGTAGAGTGCATTACACTAATTAAAACTAACACACCAATCATTTATTGTCTCCTAACAATAGAGCTTTGTCTCGCCAAAAATCTCTTGAAACTTTTAGGGCAGCAACAAATTCCTCACAGGTCATTTTAGTATCAGTTCCGCCAGGCTCACAGAAAAAATTACGCATAAGAGCACCAACAGTAAGTGGAACAGTTTCATCAGTAACACTGGCATTGATACTTATAATTTCCCAATCAGCATCGGATGATTGTTCATTGTTTTCGCAAAGAGTGGCATGACTATACAAAACAATATCAACCTTCTTTGCTGGCATTGGGTTGCCGGTCACTGCCCTGGTTTCTTTATGTGGAACTTCACCATCTTTCCGTGCCTTAAATGTTCCAGCCAATTTGTCTCCTTGGTTCAAAATTACGATAGAGGAATAAAACTTATCAGGATTAACTGGAACCAAAATAACTCCATCGCGATATCCTGGCGTAGCATTGGCAAAATTTTCCGAAACAATCTGCAACAATTCTTCATCTGTTCCACTAAAATAAGAGAACCCAGAACAAGCAGTTTGGCGTCTTACAAAATCACTAATAGCAAAAGAATTCATTGTTTTATTCCATATATATAATTTTTTTCATACCTTAAACTACCATTGTCGTAGTAACCCTTACTTAAACCATGAAGCTGGTCTTTGAAGTAATTTTCTTCACATCTTAAATTACCATTGTCATAGTAGATTTTACACAAGCCATGAAGCTGGCCTTTGAAGTAATTGTTTTCCACATTTAAAATGCCATTGTGGTAGTAACCCTTACTTAAACCATGACACTGGTTTTTGAAGTAGTTGTCTTCCCACTCTAAATTCCCATTGTAGTAGTAATCTTTGCACAAACCATGAAGTTGGCCTTTGAGACAATTGTATTCATACATTAAATTGCCATTGTCATAGTAGCGTCTTGCTATGTATTTTTCCAACCTTGAATTTACTAATTCTACGGTAATTTTTCTACCCACACTATCGTGCCACCAGATTTCTTTTTTATTCTTTTTGGTAGTCAAACCAGCCAAATAGGTTGTCATTGCGTCATGCAAAAGTGTCATATTATTTCTCGAATCTTGCGGCCATTTTTTCGATAGCTTCCTGTGGCACTCCGTGCTTGTTCCTATTAAAATATTCTTTGGTTGATTGTTTGTCGAATTTACCGACCACAATGATTTCAGTTTCGTAGCCGTAGTATTCTGCTAATTGCAAATAGGACTCATACTCCCATTTCTGCGTATTAGTATTATCTACGATTACCAAATCAGTTTCCAATGCCATAGCGGCATCAATAGTTCCACGACACCAGGCATGAGCTTCGCCAATTTTCCGAGGAGTAAACTCATATTTTCCAGACGCACGATCAACAAAGAAATTATCAGCGGAACCAATATAAGTTTTTACATCAACACTGGCCTTTACAATTTCTTTGGCTTTCGTAGATTTTCCTGAACCTGGCAAACCACGAAGCAAAATTAACTTTTTCATTTAATTCTCCTATTATTTTTTAAATAATTTAATATTTATTGCATACGCTCGCACATAAACTTTAATGTTTCTTCGTCCCGTATTTTTAGTTTATACAATATTAAATTATCACCTTTGCTCGATATAACCACACACAATTCGTAAGCTTTTTCTCCAAAACGAAACGACAACGAATGAAAAGCCTCGTATAATGTTGATTGTTTATTGCAAAAAAATGTTATCCATGGTTTATTTAAGTCATTTCCTTTACAAGAATATAATGTAAATATATCATCAAATGAGTTTAGCCAATTTACAAGAGGAATAATATCAGAATCAACACTAATTGTTTTTAGTGGTATATTTTTTTGTTCGTGATCACTCATTTAATTTTTCCATTATTGGTAAATTGTCATGTGAGACAAACCAACTCTTGAATTGTTTTCTGCGAATGGTTTGCAAAGTTTATCAAGCACAATGATAGGGCTAATGATCAAACTTCCTGCTGCCACACCAATCGTAACAGCCTCGATGAAAAATAAATCAGTTGATTTCTTGAACAAGTGAATCATAGATAGTTCCTTTATAGTTGAAGCAAATGTTTTTACCATCAAAAAATCCCAAGCAACCATTTAAAATTATCGGATTACTAAAAGAAATAATGTGCCGTTTAAGCAATTCATTACTATAAATTGGTTGAATATCGTCAGCTACCGCAACAGTAATATGTGGATAATAGTTCTCACACACTACGCCTTCTGGTAATTTTGGCAGCACGCAAAATACGGCTTGTGCTTTTGAATCTGCCGCAACACCAATGGCCTCAAACTCTAAAATTTCTTTCTTCCCACTCAATCGCAAAGCCTGAACTTCACTGGGAGGTGGGTGAAATTTTAGAGTAAGATGATCGAGTTTTAAGTTTGGCAGTATAGTTCCAGCATACTTTGATACTGTTTCCAACAGTTGCTGTTTAGTCGTTTCGCTTGGGGATATAAACAATCCAGTATAAATTGCTTTTCTTTTTGACATGCTTTCCTTTTAATGAAATAAAACGCAATAGGAATTAAACCTATGACTAGCATGAGTTAGATTCCTATTGCGTTTTATTATGATTATACTATTTTTGTTTGGCTCGCGTCAGCAAATAATCAGACCCGGGCATCTTGAAAATAATTCTACCTACATGGCCCCACCGTTCTTTTGCCGGACGAACAACAAAACCTTCCCGTGTGTGGTTCGCAGGATAGGAAGTTTTACCATTGCTTAAAGTTTCCATAAGGTTTTCGTTCCACGGACCCTTATAAAGAATAGGAGCAAGTGGCAAATCTAACTCTGCAAGAATTTTTTCCATGTCCTCAAAATCAACATAGCGACCAATTGTAGGGTCAAAGATATCAAAGAAGCAAATCGCAATCTCTCCTGGCTTTACTCCATAATCAAATCCCTTTTGAACTTGCCCATACACTTCACCATAGAAAACTTTGTTAGGATGAGCAGCAAGTTTGGTAGCCAAATTGTATTGCAGCGCCGCTTTCCAGAAAATGTTGCTGGAATTTTCTCTCTTTACGCCATTGTGCGACCCAACAAACAAACGATCATCGCCCTCTGAAAGACCTTTACCAATCATATGGACCGCACGAAAGTTTGCTCCGTGGACCTTCTCTTGCAAAATTACATCTTCACCCTCTACGAGATATTTCTTATACTTACGCAATCCTTCGAGGTCCGTATAGACTGGCAATCCTGGGTCTCGTTCATTTTCTCCGCCAGTGTTAGCGGCAACATAAGGTTCCCATTTTTCAATGCGCAGTTGCTCTTGGACATTTTGACCAATCTCCCAAGATGGGTCTGCCTCCGTAAGCACCCCCATGGAAAAAATGCCACGAAGTTTCTTTGCCTTAATTCGCGTATGAGTTTTTGCGTCATCGGTTTTCAGAAACTCCCAACGGGGATCATCCAAAGGAACCAAAGCATCAACCGGAACAAAGACAGCCTTGTCACCTTGTTTGAATTGGCCTGTGCGAAAAATTACCGGGTAAGCGTCCATTACCTGCGAAATTTCAAGCGAGTCTGCGTTCGGATGCTTGCCTACTTTACCTACTTCAAAAACTACCACATGAAATTCAGACATTTTTATTTCCTCTTTAAAAAATTTTCCAAATAATTATTTAATAATATTGATTGTTCTTTATCTAAAGTTATGTGAAGCCATGTCATTTCTGTATCATCTGCCGAAAAAACACCATAATTTCCAATGTGAATCACAATTCCATTAGAGTCATCGTCATCTATTATATAAACTTTTTGATAGTCATTGTCTTTTACTTTACATAGTTTCATTTTTTATTTCTTCTTTTTAGAAAATTTATCACTAATTAACAATCCAAGCACATGAGCTGTCGTAAATGCCACCAGCATCAAAGCCCAGAAACCAATTCCATACCCTATCGGAAGTATAAAATGCATTATCGTCGCAACCAAAAATCCCTGAAAATATCCAATAGTCCCACTAAAAATTGAATTATTATTCATTTGGTTTTTTTCCTACTCCGGTCCCCATACAATGACGGCATCTGGTTTGAATGTATTTTCTAAAAGATTTAATCGTATTGTCCATAATATCAATACGATACTCATTGTTTTCCAAATCAGTTCCAATAAAACCCCAACAAGAATCAGTGGGAACCCATTGGCCAAACATATTATATTCTCCAACCATTCCCCATACGCCGTCTCTATCAATTTCAGCCCACAGGTTTTCTTTGATTCGCTTGCGGCGGCCCTCTGAAACATTGGTCCAAGTATCAACAAACGAATCATCGAACTCTTGGTCGGGCTCAATATTTATTCTTACCAAGCCCAAGTCAGACAGTCTTTCAAACCTTCTAACTACCTTTGCGGCTTTTAGGGCATCAGAAGCTTTCCACCCGGCTTTTCGAAATTTAGTGTATTGTTTGTTATCCATTCTGTTCTGCCCTCTAAAAAATTGTTAGCGAATAAAAAATGTTTCGGATTAGCCAAATTACAAACCGGAATTTTATGGTGTGCAGCCGCTCTCAATGCTTGTCCAGTTCCACCAATAATAGCAGCATTCGGAGTCCAGCAAACAATAAAATCTACCGGCTTGTCTAAACTTTTTCCCAACACAATCATCATATTGCGGCCATGTAATTTTTGCGCATAGGAACTACACTTGTCCCACGCTGGATGAAATTTACTTGCCATAAGCATAGAGGAAGAAGTTGCGTCGTTGGCCAAAAATATTTCTTTGTTCTGTGCGCCGGACTCAAATGCTTTATCTGCACCAAGAGCACCACCGGAACGCAACAAATAGTTTAAGGAACTAAACTTTTTTGATAAATTAGTCATCATGGTTAGTATGTGCGTTGGGCTTTTTCTCGAACCAATCCCGGCATAAATTATCATTCTACCAATACTCCGTGATCAAATTTTATCTTCGACACAATTTTATTGTTTCTATAAGATTTCTCCCAACCATGTCGGTGCCCATCACAATAATGCTGTGTAAATTTTAAATTACCACTTTTAAAATAAGCTTTATATAAACCATTCAGTTCACCGTTTTTATAATATGCTTCATGTTTTAACTTACCATTTGTATAATAAACTTTGTCCAAACCATCCCGCATATCGTTTTTAAAATTTTCTTCTATTATTAAAATACCATTTTCTGAATAAGCTTTGGCTGGGCCATGACACAAATCTTTGCAGTAATTGTATTCCCATCGAAGCTTACCATTGTTGTAATAGTGTCTTACAATATATTTTTCCCATCTGGCATTTACTAACTCTACGGTAACTTTATTGCCATAATCATCTATCCACCAAATTTCTTTTTCGTTGAGTTTGGTGGCCAAACCGGAAATATAAGCAGTCATTGCATCGTCTAAAAGTGTCATTGTTTATCCCTTGATCGTCAGGATTGATTTAAGTTCAGCAACAATGTGAGCCATATTTGCACCTTCCAATGTCTTCACCACCGGCCCAATACCTTTATAGGCGTAAGGTGCTTCTTGCCTCAACTCATTTAGTTTCTTTTCCATAATGTCCTTACGCATTCTAATATCCATTCTTCCAAAATCTACGGGAGTAACAATTCTGAAATCTTTCATAAATTGCTCAAACTCTTTCTCGTGGCCTTTCAACGAAGAACCGCGAGACAAACTTCTACCGGCACCATGACTCGCACTGTTTAGGGAATCATTGTTTCCATGCCCAGACAAAACAAAGCTACTCGCACCCATCGAACCGGGAACCAGCACAGGTTCTCCATAATATCGCAACTCTGGGTCATTGGAAGAAAACACACCCCGCGCAGGACAAGCACCTTTGCGATGAATGTTTAGTAATTCTTCACCAATTTTTTCTTTCCACAAAAAGTTATGCGGACTATCGTAAATTAAATTGTATTCCGTATCTCCGCAAACTTTTTTGAGACCATCGGCAGCCATAAGAGAGAGAAACAACCTATTAGCAAAAGCAAAGTTAGCGGCATTGTGAAGCATATTATAAAACTTTTCGCTTTGCGCCTTACACTTTTCTCCGTCAGGCAGCACAAAAATTCCGTTAGTTGGGTGCTTATGGCCTGCGGGATAATGTTTTTTAAGATTTTCTTTCGACACAGTTCCGCAAATATGTCCAATAGAAACAGAGCCAGTATGAACCATGACAACTACTGCATTCTTTTTCAGGCCATAAGCTTTTGCTGCGGCGTGGTCAAAAATTTCCTTTACAAATTGAATTTCTACAAAGTGATTACCGCCACCAATACTACCAATTTGACTATCGCGCGTTGGTCTATCCGGTCCCATAAAATCATCTAATCCAACAGTTTCACTTGCATGAAAGCTTCCGCGATTGTTAATTTTCTCCAAGTTGTTGCTACGAAAGTCGGACCACAAACCATCGGTCATATCTTTTGGAGTAGCATTAGCCAACCCGATAAGTCCATCGGTAAATAAAGCATATCGTTGGTTGCGAGTCATAGGAATATTTCTTCCACCTTCAAAGAAAATATGCCTAAAAGTTTTCTCTAATTTGTCCAAGTTGGACTTAACTTGGTCAATAGTAAGAGAAGTAGATTGAAGACGCATACCGCAATTTACATCATTACCAATAGCTTGTGGAATAATAAATCCCTTGGTAGCAATAACAGTTCCCACAGGAATGCCACTTGCCTTATGAAAATCAGGAGTAAGAATAACCTTTTTGATTTCCGGGTAATCATTAAAACTTTCGGGAGATACTTTGTAGTAACGATCGATAGTGTCCTGCAAATCCAGCAATTTAACCAATTCATCCACTGCCGCAGTTTCAACAGGAACATCGTCATTGGCAAAAATAGTAGTGTCAATATTATATTTATTGCTCACACTAATAGTAGTGTTACTAATTCTCGAAAGTCTTTTATCACTAAACATAATTTTTCCTATGATGGTTTTACGACAGGGTGCTTAATTTTCATAAGCGATCCTTCGCCAAACAAAACCAATAACAAAAGTTTCTCTTCGGTGTCTTCAACCTTTTCTTTTGTTTCTTTGGCTTCGTCTAAAATTCTTTCTGCGACAAGTGATAACTCGCACCCGCCCAAATAGTCAAAGATATTTTCCATTATCGAAATCCTTTGGAAATCTTCACAAAGTCAGTGTCTTTATTTGCGGTTCCATCAATTAGCATCTTTTTGAAACGAGTCATAATCAAGTCTAATCTCTCTGGCTTGTCTTTGTAGATTTCCTTTAAATTGTTTTCAATGTCTTCTGGAAGTTTATCTGTCACTCCGCCAGACTCATAAACTTTTTCTACTCTTGATTTGAGTTGTTCTAATTCCACGATACCTTGTTCTGCGACATAATCTGCGTGGGCTAAAATATCGGCCGCCGTTAATTTAAAAAGGTTATCTAAATTATCACCAAGCCTAAAAATTACCCTGCGCAATCCTTTTTCTCCCATACTATTTTTCAAATTTTGGTGCTCGAAAATTAATTGATAAACTTTTGAAACGATACTTTCATCGATACCATTTCTTTGTGCGGCGCTTCTCCAAATTTTAGCACCTATGATATCGTGTTGCAAAAAATGAACCCTACCATCTTTTTTGCTCCAACAACAAGGCTTTGCTACATCGTGAAATAATGCAGCCCAACCTAATTCTTTTGTTGGAGGAACACCAGCAACAACGCCAAGTGTATGCTCCCAAACGAAAAACTTATGATACTTTCCAGGGTCCTCTTTGAAATCAATTACAGTTTGCAATTCCGGAAACAGTGTCCCAATTGTTCCATCTTTTGCCAAATTTTCCAAGACACTATACACTTTGTCGGACACTAAAGTATTTTCAAATTCATTGATGTTCATGTTGTTCCTAATAGTATAGTGTTGTTTGAAAATTAAATCCTTTGTGACTAATATTCAATCCTAACTCTATAACTGTTGAGTGTTTAATTACCAATACGGTTGATAAACTTACATCAATTGTGTCGTGCCTTAATAGTAAGTTTATCTCTGGATATGAAACATTAATGTCACCCAGAGAAAAATTGGGAATTTCGGTTAGACTATCGCCAGTGAAAATAAATTTACCAATACCATATAGCGCCACCAAAAATGGCACAGACAGTAAATCACTGACGATTGAACTAATAAAAATTATTTCTGGGGTTATTTTTAGTTTGGAATATTTGATATAGTTTCCAATGTCATCTGCCTCGTCCATACCAAATAAAGTTGATCGGAAGGAATAAAGAGATAGGTTTGTTTTTGATAAAACATATAACATTAGTTGGGAATATGATGCTTGTCTTTCAATTCCCCACTGATTATATATTTCGATAGCATTATGTTTTTGTTGATTGAGACCAGAGGCAACCATACTTACCGCATCTTTTTTCGATATACTTATATTGTGCGGATTATAAAAATAAGTAATACCCTGTGCCCAACCAACAAATTCGATCTTTGCGGTGAAGCCACTATCAATTACAGCCTGATAGTGGCCCATCTCATGACTTAAAACCATCCACGGAGTATATAACCCAATAGATGTTCCAAGTTTTAGAGCATGATTGTTTGGGATTAAATGCTCAAACTGTGCCGGCATTTTATATAGGTCTGCGTGGTAATTATTTCCTGGGCCAGTAATTAATAAGCTGGCTACCAAAATTAGCATATCAAACTCCTACGAAACCTGCGTGCTTGAATACTGAAATTTTTTCTACTGTTCCGTCTGCGTTTGTTTTTTCTTCCACCACACGCTTTGAGAAAGCATACAATGGAGTAATATCACTAAACATAAGAGATGATTCCAAGACAGACATAAGAAATGGTGCTCCACCAATCATAGCATATTTAGAATCTGCACCATTAATAAATGTAGCCGCCAGTGTAGAAATCTTTTGAGCCCTTTCAAGCAATTCTTTTGTAGTAGGAATTTCAGCAAAAGTTAAATGACCGATCAGAATTTTTCTTTCTGGCTCTGGTAAATCCCTTACGCCGGCGGCTTTTTGCTCTGGTGTTGCCAAGTGTTGCGTTAAATTTAGAATCATTTGTTCGCCTTTTTTGACATAATTAGTTTAACTTCTTCATAAGAAATTGGACGATAGTCTGTTGGGTTTAGATTGCCATCAACAGATAATCTTTTTGCGATAGCGTCAACTCCCACATCAAACGAGAAAGACATTGGGTCCTCTGGCAAATTACCATGATTGTGCCCATAGAGATGCCAGGAGTTGTGATGACTTTTATTCCAGACTCTCATTGCATAGTGCATTAAGACTATTAGTCTACGACCCTTGTGTGCTTGTGGGTCATCTACATACAACTCATAGTATGGTTTAACGAACTCTGCATATTCACTTACATCAGTTTGTTTTTCCCATCGGTCATGATTACCCAAGATTAAAAATTTCTTGCCATTTAATTGTGGGAGAATAATCTTGGGGTCTCCGAAAGCAAAATCACCAAGAAAATAAGTTGAGTCGTTGTTTTTAACCACCGCATTGTGATTGGCAATTAAGTGATTATTCATTTCGTGGGCGTAACGAAATGGTCTATCGCAATATCCAATAATTTTTTCATGAAAATAATGTGTGTCTGCGGTAAAAAAGATTGTCATTTACAATTTTTCTCCCATTCCTTATAAATATCCGGATGAATGGAGATAGACAAACCAATGCTCTTTCCGCAAAAAATACTTTCTTCAACCACGGCAGTTTCTGGAATAATTTTAACTTCGCCGATATTGAGGCTGAAAGGGTTGGCCATAGCCTGTCGCTCAAAACCCATATCAGATGCACTGATATTGGTCATGGTTTTGAGATTAAAATAAGCGGCATAGGTTCTGCTTCCACCATCCCAGTAATCAGAAATATGCTTGGTCTCGCGGGCATATACCTTTACCGACTTGCGACCCTTGTAACCGGGATAAGTTTTACGAACAATTTCAGAAACCCTCGGATCATTTTTTTGAAATTCCATATTTGCTTTTTCCTTTTTTTCTAAATAACCTTTTGGTAGTTTTGTATATTTACTACAAACTTTATCTTTTTTGAAATAATTTTCGCTTTCAACTTTTCCATTTTTGTTGTATTGTATTTGCCAACCATGCAGCGTTCCATCAAGGTAATTTACCTCACTTTTAATTTTTCCATTATCGTAATAATAACATCGTTCGCCATCGAGCTTATTATTTCTATATGTGGTGATGCACGCGGTGGTCCCATCTTTATAGTATTGCTTGAAAATTCCATATCTTCTGCCATTAATAAAAAATCCCTCTTCCTCGATTCTGCCATTGCTATAATATCGAATATAGTTTCCATTTGGTTTATTACCAGTCATAGAAACTAATCCCATTATTTTTCCATCATCACCATAATAAGAAACTGTATATAATTCTTTATCAGCATCGATTAAATTAATTGTTACTGGCATCCCTATTTTGTCTTGCCATTTTATTTCATTGCCTATGCGGGTTGTTATCCCGCCTAATAGAGCAGCCATTGCGTCGTGCAGTAAAGCAGAATTAAAATGATACAACATATTTTTTCCAATCGCGTGGCGGGGGCAGGACTTATTTGTGTGCCGCCCCACTTCTACCACGCAAATTTAGAGTTGTTTTCTTACTTCCATTAAAATTTTACCAAGCCAATTTTTTCCTTGTCCATCTACGGTGCCCCAGTATCTATCGCCCCAAGTGTTTCCCTCAATTAACTCTGCATCACCGGTCGCCAGTAATTTTTCGCGCAAATCTTGGTGCCTCGTAAATTTTTGCAGAACCAATTCTCGCATTACTCCTACTTTTACGCTTTCCCAATCTTTGCGCAACTTTACTAACTTGCCCAACCTTTTTGCTTTTCCAGGAGTGTCGGCCTTTCGTATCTTGGACCTTTCTTTCTCCAACAAAGTTTTAGCAGCCTGAAATGCGTGTTCTGTGGAGGAATATTCTTTTCCATCAAGGGTAATTAAGCACTCATAAAAGTTGGATAGAAAAGAAAATTCGCCAGAAAAACTATTGATTTTCGAATTCGTCATCGCTATTGTCCCAATGCTTCTTCTTCTTTTCCTCTCGTTCCCTGCGCACCCTACGACGATCCTTTCTGCAGTCGATATCGTAGTTTTCCTTTTCAGATTCCTGGTCATTCTTACGATCATTAAACTTACGCATACTACTTTGCCTTTCAGTGTGAAGTCGAAATCATTTCGACATCTTTGCTCAAAACATTATACAACATTACGGTAACCAATCCATCTGCCGGGTTATAAATGGCCTGAATAGACGGACCATCGATATCGTCAGAGAATTCAACGCCGTGATTTTCCAAAAATTCCATAAGTCTATCTGCGAATGATAGCATAAACTTTGGATCATCGCAGCAAGTATCGAACGCAATCATGGGAAAGGAACATGAACACTCTAATTCGCCGGTTCCATCTCCACTATCAGTTGTTACGAAACCATTTTCGTTGAGAAAAATTACCAAGTCTTTTACGCCTGATGCCAAGTCAACCTTATCTTCTTCGGTTAGCATAGTAAAATCCTTTACATTCTTGTTAATGTTTTCTAATTGACTAAGTAAATTAAACCTTTTGGTCTATCTATTATTTTACTTTTACTATAACTTATCATACAATCTTTATTAGTAGTCCGTAGTTTTATTTGAGTTTTACCTAATGATTTAACTGTTCCCACTATTACTCTGCCAGCACTTGTGGCTTTTACTAAATCATAGTGTTTAAAGCCTTTTATTTGATCGTATTTTCTATTTTTAGCAGGACGCGCAATAGGTTTGATGATAAAATTAGTGTTGTTTCTAATAAACGGTATAGTGTTTTGTGCCACTATACAAATTGCATCATTGTAGTGAGCCTTGGACAAACCTAAATCTAACCGTTTTTGTTTAGTGATATAACCTTCGGTTGCGCAGTATTGTAAGTTCAGGACCTGAATTTGGTTGCGTAAATAAACTTTACCGACCTCTACCTGTGAAAAATATTTACCCCAACGGCGCTTGGCATGATTAAACGAAACTTCTTCTACTACCACACTAACAATGTCTAATCGCAATTGCATGTTTTTAATAAACCTAAGAGAACATTCTTTACGATGTTTGGCGGAGGGAACCAATTTCTTTGATATACGATTACTAAACCGCGCTTTGCGAAACCTTAGTCTGTATCGTCGTGCTTGGCGGTAGTCTCTCCGCTATTTCATTTTCAATTTAATATCTTGGCGTAGTTCTATTTGGCCTTGGAAAACTATTTCCTGGGTTTTAGTGTTTTTAATTGCTACGCCTACGTGTTTTGCTCCATCATCTATTCCTACTGAAAAACTACCAACGGGTTTCTCTACCACTCGGTTTAACTGAATCGTAAAAGGGTTTAATTTATACACTACCGCTTTTTGGTTTTTCAGTAGTATGCGGGCTCGTGCCGGAAGTGTAGGCAATAATGGTTTCTTGTTTGCGTCAATTACGAAAACTTTTTGCTGTAAATTAGACATTTAAGTCTTTTACTCCTTTCAGGTATCTTTACTGCTCTCGACAAGGTTATTTACGACATTTAATTGAACTGAGCACATTCAAGTGTATCTTGCACAATTTTACTGTGCCTGTAAATAACGGAGATGGATGGGTTCGGACCGTTTCACTCAGGAACCAAAAGGTTCCTTTGCTTAATTGCCATCTTAGTCTCGGTCCAAATAAATCTAACAAATTTTAGTATTTACTTGGACTATTGTTCGGTGGGAATTAATCCTCTATTGGACACTTCGGCTGCACATTCGTCGTAGGTAAATTTCATCACCTCGTGCATGTCCATAACCTTACCAAGCGCGAGCATATTTTTGTGCCATTGAAGGTGACGATTACAAATTGGGAACTCTAACTGACCAAACATCAGTTGGACAGTAACTTTGTCGTGAATGTCATCGATACACCAGCAACATTCGTATTCTCCGCCATCTTTTTTTGAAAACCTTTCATAAATATCCATATCGAGAAAACTATTGTTATTCATTTGTTTATTCTCCATTACCCCACGAACCTAAATTTTTCATAGTTTCCGTGGTTTTGTTTTTGTCAATACGCCACTCTGATGCAGTCTTGCGAACTCCATCAACTTCTAATTCAAACTCTGTGTTTCCATTAAGCAATTGAACTGCTTCACGAATAGAAGGATAAATTGTTTCATTATCTTTATAGATTTTAATAAGATAATCAACCTTAACTCGTGACGGACGAGACTCCATTTCTTGTGGTGAGTTTTGGACTTCTACAATTTGTCCCCAACGGCCATAAGATGTTCGAACTACTTTCCAAATTCTGTGCTCGAATCCTGGCGTTGTGCTTCGTAAAATTAAATCATTTGCAATTAGTGGGCTATGATGCATTTGGTATTGGTCCTATGAAATTTACTTCCTTGATGTCATAATAACCTCCCTGTCTCCCAAGATTAAAGATTTCATTAGCAATGTCACCGTATTTTTCGATAAGTTGATTGACGACAATTTTTTTAACTTCCAGGTGATTACGACCTTTGTATATATCAAGTGTGTTGTAACGCTTCATTACTTCATAAAACTCGTCATCGATTGTGTCATAAATTTCTTCTTCTCTTTCAAGTTGCGACAGAATAACTTCAAGAGCTGGTTTATCACATGACGCAGTAATTAATTCATCCGGTCTTTCGGAGCAGAATTTACCAAACGATTTGCACAAAATAAAAATTTTCATTGTGCTCCTAATACCACCCAACGAATGGCGGCAGCAATAAAGTTTTCTGGTGGCCTTACAGAATGACAAGTAATATAGTGCAAATAGCCTTCCGGAAAAATGAAATTGCCATCGGGAGAAATTAAGTCTTCACTGCCATTCTCTTTACCACACACGCGACAAATCGAGCAACCTCTATACATATCGTGGATTTTAGACGCCTCAATAAACTTAACTACCGCCTTGCCTTCGGTTGTATTCATTGTTCCGGAATGTTGGCCAATTTCTACTTTACCCTCGATTGTTCCAGCATCATTTTTCCAATAACCGATTTTTTCTGTCATAGTATTTCCTTTTCGAATTGGCGGTGCGTTAAGGATTTGAACCTTAGGTGGTATTACCCACACGAGTTTAGCAAACTCGCGCAATAGACCAAACTCTGCCAACGCACCTTAAATTTATTCTTCATCATAACTTCTTGCTTTGTATTGCATCCAATCGCATATCCTGGTTCTCAAATGGCCAGTGATTGGTTGATACTCTCCACCAGCACATCCAACTCCAGCGTGCCAAATTGCCCACCAGAAAAATCTAGACAAAGCATTTTTAGTATGAATGACTACCAACCTAGGCAGCATGAGATAATTTTTATGATGAATTGCGAAACCGTATGAATAGTTTAGGTGCCATTCTTTTTCAATACGAGACCACTTGATAAAAGTTTCTGGTTTTAGTATCTCACGCTTATGATATGGATAATGCCACAGCCTAATTAAGAACCACAGAACACGAGGAATAAACTTACTACGCATTATTTTTTGCCTTTCGGAAAATATTATTCTCCGTAGTGTTGAGATATGGCTTTATTTTCTGAAGCATTAAGAGCCAATTGGAATACATGAGTAGCGTGGCCATAACTCTTGGCTAAAAATGAAAAATCTTTAGTTGGTCCATTGTAGTATTTGCGTTCTTCGTATTCTCCGCCACATGGAAATCCCTCGAACCAACCTTTGCGAATGATAAACAAATGATGATCATTTTGGATTATTTCGCCGCCGGACCAACTGGAATACCACCTAAAATCATTGGGGTCTCCCTGCTCGCCATATTTTGGGTTGTACTTATGCGCTTTCTGTCGCTCAATTTCCATTTCTTCTTTGGTTTTATGGCAATAGATATCATACAAAGACAATTCCATTTCGTGGGTGCTAATTACCTGGCAACACAAATCATGAAAATTATTTCTTATTACAGCAATAGTATCGAGGTTGTAAGGCGGAATACTTTTACGAAATGCAACTACTGGCAACAGGACAGATTTACTAGTGTGAGTAGATATTACCCTAGGCTCTTCTGAATTAAGCAAATTTGCAATAGAACGAACATCATTACATTGCCGTGAACAACCACTTTTATAGCAAAGATTAGGATTAGGTTGATTACATTTTTCCCACTCATTTACAGTTTTGGAAGCATCATAAAGTGCAATCAAATTATTCATTAAGTTAATCCCTTGTTATTTGTTCCGGCACCATTTTTTGTCATGGTTTATATGTTTCTTTAACTTTTCGTGGGGCGGTTGATGAAAGAAAATGATTAATCAACTTTAAAGCAGATTTCGCTGGTTGTTTGATATGTGAAAAACGACCATTTAAATATGATTTGAAGGTAGGATATTTATTTGGAATTCCTTTCCATTTTTCTTCACCAGTGCCTTCATCAGAAATAAGTCCATTATATTTGATGGCTAATTCGTTTTGAATTACAAACATAATCCACCAGCACCAATCTGGTGCCGGATTACGAAATTCTACTTTGTGACAGTTTTCAAACCAGCAGGTAATATTCCAAGGATATTCAAATCCTATACTAAAACTATTATCGCCATTGATTACTAAAAAGATTTTATTTTTAAAACATCTTGAGATAATCTCTTCAATATCTTCTTTAACTTTATCTTGGGTCAGCCACTTATTCGTGGTAACAAAGCCGTGATTAGCCATATAATATTGCCCTTTCGATTGGAGGTCGCGGTAGGATTCGAACCTACGGATGCCTCACGACACCAGCAATTTTCAAGACTGCCGCATTAAGCCAGCCTCTGCCACGCGACCAAGACACTATGCTATTTGCAGGTAGTAGTCATTAAACATTTTCATGGATTCAGTTGGAGAACATTTTTCATGAACCTCAAAGCAGACACCTTTTTTGTTCCCAACATAAATTCTCCACCCCACATTGACTATCGTTTTTTCCCACACCCACAGTTTTTGTGAATTCGTAAAACAATAATTTTGTTTGCCAAGCATTTTTTTGTGAAATTGAATTAAACTCAACCCAGAGTTTCTAGCCAAAAAATGAATAGAACTATATTTTAGATAAAATTCCTCTAAATATTGTTCATTACCTTGAATGTAATTTAAAATGGGAATTGTAATTGTGCTTTTATCCATGTAATTTACAGCAATTTTTCTTTTTCAACAACCGGAAATACTACGATTGATTCAATAGTGTGGAATCCGTCATTATCATACGGAAGAAGTTCATTAAGTATTTCAAAAGTTTCTTTATTAAAATTATACAATTCTTCTGGCTTCTTGTCTCCCATATCTTCTCTTAAACAATCACCGTAAGGATAGTTATGGTCGTGTGTATAGGTAATTTTACTATGCACGCTTGTGGCTTTATATGGTTTAAAGTTTTTAATAGCCTCGATTAGTGGCCTAATTTTATCTAAATCTTTTTTTGCAATCTTACTGATTCTTGTTAGATAGTCTGCATCATTAGTATCTACGGTAATTTGAATCTCGTAATCCATACTATTTCCTTTTCGATTGGTAGCGGAGCCTCGCATAAATTTTATTTACTTTTCCTTTTTATATCGCACAGCAGAAACAATGCCACACAACCATAGAGTCGCGAACCAATTAGAGAATGAGTATTCAATGCTTAAACTAAAAATTGCATTAAGTGACCAGATAGTAATCAACGGCCCAAATAATAGGGCCGCGGGAATTAGAATAAGAACACCCACCCAAAACATAAATTGTGCGGTTTTTGCGCTCATTGTTTTTCCTTTTCGACTTTCTCTTGAATATCTTTTACAAAAAAGCAAAAACGAGAACAACAAACAAGCGCAAAGATAGCACTAGCAAACAGAACATATCCAATTTTTTCTTTCATAGTGTTTCCTAAATAATTCCAAAAGTTAAATGCTTTTTTGAACGCAATGTATTAACATGCTCTTTGTTGGTTTCTCTATCATCGCTGGACATTGGAGAGTATCTATTAAGAAACCACAGAATATATTTTTCTCTAATGTCCTGCCAAGTTGATGGAATTTTTTTATCGTAGTTGGAATAATAGCAAAGCCAGGTCACCCAAGTCGGCGTTTGATATAATTCAACTTCTTCGCAGTGCAGATTCATACTCATGTGTGTTTCCTATAATTTTCGATTGGAGCCCCGTGAAGGAATCGAACCTTGAACCTCCACCTAGCGTTTAATGGATCGATTTAGAAGACCGATGCCAGGGACACGAGGCAATTGGCGGGAAAGCAGTAAGTTGAACACTGATTAGCAGATTAACAATCTGCCCTCCTACCTTTGAAGGACTTTCCCTAATTTACTTACTTCCACTCCAAGATATCTTTCATCGCAAAATCTCTAACTTCATTTTTCTTCACATCAAGGGCTTTAAGAAACCATTGGTTCTCTGGATGCCACTTTGTGCTACCAAAAAATATGGATTGTGGAATTATCTCTCTCCACTTTTCATCACCCTTCCAATTTTTATAAAAGATTAAAACTTTATTACCCATTTTCATTCCTTTCGATTTGGTGGGCCAGTACGGAATCGAACCGTAGTCTTCGCGGCTTCAACGCGACGCACTAAACCAACTGTGCTACCGGCCCTAATGTGAGCAAGTTTATGTTAATTGGGGATTGTAAAAGATAGATAACCAATTAACTTCGGCTCACAAATTTTAGCACGAACAAGTTGCATTGATTGGGTGTTTAGCCATTAGATAACCAATCAAAATCGGCTCGTGCTTTTAGTTTTAACTGCGGATAAGTAATTTTTGCTGGTGGAAATCTTAAAAGGATAACCGTTCCTTTCGATATATTATTTATATCAAGGTTTATTTAAAAGTGGGACAGTATACTCCACTTAAACAACGATTAAGTATATTTGTAGCCGCATTTAAGTCCGCATTACCCTGGTGGTTACAGTTACTACAAATAAAAACTTCTGCTACTCGCTGTTTCCGATCAACATTACCACACTTGGAACAAGTGATACTGGTATTGTAAGCGGCTACGGTGCGAAAATAAACACGGTTTTCTTCACACTTTTGTTGTAATCTGCTTAACCAGTAGCGTTGATTCCAATTGCTGACCAGTTTTCTGGTTGCCTTGGGCAACCTTGCTTTCGTGCTTTGATTTATGCCTTTAAGGTTTTCTACCACTATTAACCTTGGGTCCTCTTGCTGAAAAATTGTTTTAACAGTTTCGTCAATAAGATGTCGTAAGTGACGTCGTTCTTTTTTCTGTGCTTTGGAACCCTTAACTTTTCTATTTATTGACTCAATGACTGGACGAATTTCTCCATATTGATGTTGGGTAGAAGTAGAGGCCAGTTTGTTTATTCCAGTGTCTATCCCTATGTCATTTCCTGTGTTTTTCTTTGGACCAGTTTCTCTTTCAAAAACAAATTGAACTGAATTACGGGTTATGATATAAGCATTAAGTCTTTTTGATTTAGCTGATAAAATACTAAAGTGACGATGAAACTTAATGGGCAAATCTAAAACTATTTTTCTTCCCAAAGAATTAAGATGCAACCAAGCATCAAAGTTGGTGGTATTTGATTGCTGTAATTCTGCTATGGTAGAAGAAACACACATTCTTTGACCACGATGCAGCGGCAACACTGCTTTTGCGCCCCAGCGTTTTTTGCTAGCACTAATCATATCCAAGGCTTCACGAGCAGCAACTTTACAAAGTCGCGCCGTAAGCCAAGTAGTAGGCAAATTAACTATTGATTTTAGTAATTGTGCTTTGGTTGTAGGATTAGACCAAAAATAGTTAATGAAAAAATTCGTTACACGAGCATATTCTTTTAGCACAGAATCAAGTTGCCGCTGTTTACGGGCGGTAGTAAATTTAAGAGAACATTTTGTGGAACGAATTATTTTCATATTTTTAACCAATCGATAAACTATTTAATCGCAGATGGCTCGCAGTATCTTTTAACCTACAATGAAGTCGCTCATAATGTTTGGCGCGGCGGTATCGAATCCCACTACGTCAAGCATTCCGCGATCTTCTTTGTCAGCAATAGAGAATTCGTTGGCAGTCATTCCAACAACAATTAACTTTGCTGCGATTCCCATCTTGTCCCTATACTGCCTGAGAGCCTGAACCGGATGAATGTCGCCGGCCCAAGTCTCACTATCCGTATAGACCACAAAGGCGTCAACCGGAATTTTGTTTTCCAGCGCCCATCGCATTGGCAAAGAACAATCCGTCCCACCAAACCCAAGATTACTGATGCTTCGAACAGCATCATCTAGCCTTTGCCGTGGAGAAATCTTTAAATTAACAAAGGTCTTGCAGAACCCGTTGATAATATAATTCTTTTCCACAGAGGCAGTAATCAAAGACATAGCGGCAGAACCAACGCGAGGAGTAACACCAGTCATTCCGGCAATATCATTCCAACTCATAGACCCTGATACATCCAAAGCCAGCAACAAACGCTTTCCAGTTGGCTTAACATTACCAAACGAAGTATAGAACGCGCGGTCAAGTGCATCTACGATAGCAGTATTAGGGGTCCAAGTCAGACCTCCCTTTACTCCACTACCGCTAGCATAAGTGTTTAGGGCAACCAACAAACTCAGTGGATGAATGCGAGCAGCAGCTAGCTTTTCAGCGTCACCCAACACACTAACCACCTTGTTTGCGGCATCACTAAGCGGAGACAGCAAACCAATTGAAGTCATTTTGCCCAAGTTCCTGACCATTGCTTCCACGGGCATCTTTTGCAAAAGTGCTTCCCAAACACTGACACTGTTCAGCAGGTCGGTATTGACAACCTCTCGCGGCAAATTGTGCTCGTGAATAAGAGTTGCTAATTTCTTTTCATCCGTCTCAGTAGAAGCCTTTACTGCCGCGGAAATACGCTCTAGCCCTGGCAAAGAAATTTTAGCGGAGTCAGGCTTAACAACCCACTTGTAAATTTCGTTGCGAGTAGCATCAAGAGTATGCGGGTGAGACAAACGAAGCAAGTCCCTATTAGACCAACCGTCGCGCTGCTTATACTTAATGACTTGGTTAATCAACGAGTTGATATCCTTGCCATTATACCAACTAGCAACAGCATTTCGCAACGACCGGCCCCAACCACGATTAGCGTCCACGAATTGCGCAAAGTGAAACAAATGGGTTCCAATGCGACAAACCCTGGGCAAAGCGTTTAGTGCAGCCTGGCGAATCTTCACGTCTTTGGCACACGCAGCCAAGGCCAAAACAAAAATGGCCGGGTCATTCTTAGGAGCGCGACCAGCCTCACTAATTTCCACGACTTTATTGACAACCCTGATGCCGTCGGAATCAATAAGGCCAACAATGGTGTTCGCATTATCAATCGTAAGTTTCTTCTCGGTCGCGTAATAACTTCCACCTTCGCTGCCCAAAATCAGAAAGCGATCCAAACGGTCCCAATCTCTAATTTGAAAAGAGAATCCGCCAGCACTGTTTGCTACCATGCTTTTCCCAAAAATAGGTTGAGATTGCGGGGTGACCTTCGTGTTTGCGTGCTTACTATAATTCATTTATTTCTCCTAGGGTTAAGGGGATTCGACCCAGGTTTAATTTACCATTTCTCAATATCTTCTTTTTCGATTTGCTTTACCAACTTTGACATTGGAGTCTTAATAATGTTTTCTTCTGACATAGTGTCGCTTGGTTTTTTATCAGAGTCCCACCGTATGTCTTTTGTTGGAACCAATGTAAATATTTCTTTTATCTTTTCTTCATCATCTTGCGTGAAATCACTTGCACTTATAACTTTGATTTTTGATGTATCCGCTACCCTATATTCTCCTTCTACCAAGACTAATGAATTCACAGAAATTCTTTTACCATCTCTGGTTACATAAAAACTTTTACTAACGACACCACGACGCCTGTGCTTCGGGATTGTTTTAATACTATAGCCCACGAGAATCCCAACAGCAAGTGAAATCGTGCAGCAAATTAAAATGAGAAACATTTTATTCCTTCGTTTGACCGGAAAAGTGGAATACTTTTCGAGAGTAATGGTAGGCCATCCAGGAGTCGCACCTGGGTCTATCGCTTATAAGGCGATTGTTCTAACTGTTAAACTAATAGCCCAAATAATTACTTAAATCTTATTGAATGCATCCATTGCTTTTTTATAATTAGAGAAACAGAACTCAGAGACTTCTGAGCATTCTTTATTGTTTACGCGCACAGTCACTTTGTACTGCTTGTCAAATTCTTTTGGGAGCCAATCAAAAAATGCAACACCGTTCTCAAATTTCTTGGCGAACAAATTAACTGATGCACTTGCCTTCGCTGACTCTAACATCTTTGCTGTGATTTTTTTATTGATAATCATTTATTTACCGTATTTTAGTTCCTGTTCTTTGTGAAACGCGCCGCACTGGCAACCAAAATTAAAAAGCTTAGTAATTTCACAGGTGCAAATTACTTTTGAGGATTTCATTGCGGTAGTTGCGTCAGCGTGCTGTAGATAACCTTCACGTTCCCACTGGTGTTTGTCATATTCTGGGTGTGCTTCGTTTGGCCAATCCCACGTATCATTTCTATCACCGTATTCTACTGAAATAAGTGACAAATTGATATCAATAATTTTCCCGTAGCACCAAACCCTAGTATCATCGTCTTGTAAACCAAATGTTTTGGTTGAAAAATTCCAAATTGGTTTACAGTAACTACGACCTTCGGCCGTTGCTGCCAAAAATTTAACTTTGTCTCCAACCTTAAATGTGGGTTTCATTCTTGCTCCTGCACAAACATTTTTCGGTTTCGCTAAAAATAGTATCAAAAGTTGAATGGTAATGCTGAATAACGTGTTGGTAAGTTTTATTCTTATTTAACAAGTTTTCCTTCATTGACTCTATAATTAAAAGTGATTCGCTGAACTCTCGAAGTCTTTTTTGCAGCGCCGAGTTTTCATTTTCAAGACGCTCTAATTGTTCTTTATACTTTCGGTAATAAAAGTCTTCCATATTTTTCCTTTTGTTGGAGTCCACTCTGCGTTTACTCGGGCTTGTGACCGACTATTATTAGGCCGCATTACTCCGGTTTTTGGATAACCGGAAACCATTATTAACTCTCCCAATATTTCCAGAGTTTTTCGCCTTGTCTATTATATTTGTTCAACTCTTCGAGAAACCCTAATCTATTGGAAAATTGTTTTATTACTATACCGGTTGTATTGTTTGGAACATACAACCAAGCAAACTTAAATTCAGTCATATTCTTTCTTTACTTGTTCTCCAACTTCCCAGCCGCGGCGTCCATACATTGCTTGGCAGAAAAATCTGGGTGAGCCAAAGCAATTGCGTGAGCCTTAATTGCTAGCTCTCGCTTACGCGCCCGGGACGCACGATATACCGCAAGACTTGGATTATTCTCGTCAACATGCATATTTACTTAATGTCCTGACTCGGAGCAGTAAGCTCATGAACCTTGCCACGAACCAAATCCGCGCCACGATCCAATTGGGCCTTGCCTTCTTGGACACCCTGATCAATGGTTTCTTGGCCCTTGGGAGAAATATTGACCGTTCCATCCAAATAGCCGCCATACCACAACACACCGGCGCCCAAAGCCATCACACCAACAAGACACAGAATAGTCTTCATTCACAACTCCTTGTTATGGGCATCTAAGATGCCAGTTTTTTGTTTAGCTTCCACTTACAATCGGAACTATGACCGAACCAAGTAAGAGTAAAAGAATCGCAAGTGCATTCATTGTGGGTGGCTTTAATTCTTTTCCCACCAATTTTCCTTAACCAACCATCATGTTCCTCGTCCAGAAAGGTAGCATTCCAATACCATACAATTTCATTTTCTCCAAATTCATCGGTCCACAACAATTTCGTACAAATTATACTCCCACCAATAGATATTACTTTTCCTTGTTTCCATTCACCTGTGCCATTTCCATTATCCATATCATGGTTGTTGTCCCACCTTGGACACCTATGTTGGTCACTCCACTCACATTCTACATCATCTCCTACCTCAAAATCTGTGTTCATTTTTATTCCTTAATGAGTCAGAAAAATTTTGACAACCTTTACCGTGGCATCTTGGACAAAATTCACCGTGCCGTTTGCCGGTTTCACGACATATTTGGCACGGAACTTTTACAATATACGCGCCATACAGCCAATCTTCTGGTGAAATATTTGTCCCAATAATATTTTTTACTTCTGAATCAAACCTATCAGCCGTATTGTTAGATGACATACAAACACTCCGCCTAATGTTTTTATACTCTTCGCGCAGTGTTTCTGTGTCTACGACTGATTTATTTGAAAACTTTTCCATAAGTGTTTGCCAATCAAACTGATTATGATACTTGCAAATCTTTGGAAATCCGTTTTTACATTTAACCGACCATTGTGCCAATTGTTTTGGTGTCAGGATTCCAGTCTTCAAAAAATACTTTGCCGCGGCGGTTCCAGACTCGGCATCATAGGAAGCAAATCCACGGCCATTATGCTCTTTCGTGACACTTAAATTTCTTTCCTGCTCTGTTTGACTATTAAACAATTGAACCAAAGCAGTTCCAATAAAATCCCTAACGCTTTTGGTCGGCTGTGTTTTAATAAAGTCAGACATCATATCACGAACTTCATTTGTCATTATTGCCCCAATTGAATGGATTTTGGAGTCAAATAAGCCTTTGCCACCCAAGTATCAGTTCTATAGTAAGCAGTTTCGTGGTCACTATTCCACCCAGACCGACCGTAGATATGCCCATCGAACTCTACAGCCGCGGGCAAAGACTTAAACGACTCGTAATCGGAGCAGTTAGTTTCCAGAACCCGTACATTCCCAAGTAGAACATTACCGGTTACAATGATCGCGTTCACTGGCTTTGGGTCACTCATTTGTTTATTCCTTAGTAAGTTGGTGGGAAATGAGGGAATCGCGCCCACTCGATTGCACAAGGCAAACCGGAGGGCATCTACTTTAGTGCTTTAATTTCCCGAATGTTTAATATTTTTTCGACAAAGACTCAATGACTTCGCTGGCTTTTAGCGCTTCCGCCGGCGCATTACCAGAATGAAAACAAACAACAATAAGAATTGTTTTATGTCTAACCAGAGTTTGTTTTCCTACCTTATTTTTTGTGGTAAAACTTTTTCTCTCCAAGATTCCAAAGTATTGATATCCGTTTTCGATCGTTAATTCAGCCGCACGCAAAACAGCAAAGTCATCTACAGTTTCTGAAGATGTATAGGCATTACCATCAAACACAATTTCAAAAGAATTATACCGCAACTGTTTATCTGTATAGCCGCCGGTAAGATTTTGCTGGCCATAGGAAGTCGCGCATCCAGACACAAGCAATAGAACCAAACAACTACCGAAGTGATGCGTCATTTCTTTTTCGATCCTTTTAGTTTAAGCTTATCGCATTCAGATTGAGTGCAAGTAAAAGCAGTTTTGACAATGCATTTTTCAAATCCATTGTCTTTTTTGCCTTTATTTTTTTGCGATTGTTCCCACGATGGATGTTCCTTTGCCAAGTCATAAACTCTTCCGTAGATATCAACACAAACTGTAGTATACTTTACAAAATTTTCCATTCAGTCCTCTGTTGAAATTGTTAAACTCTCTGTGTTTTTCGGGCTTGAGACCGTCCAATTTACTGGGCCACATTACTGGGTAGATTTTACTCTACCCGTTGATTTTAGTTTGTATTTAAGAAGACGTCCTCCTTTCTACCTATGTGATACGATAAATACTTTATCACGGCCAAGTCATAGTGAACTCCTTGATTTATCCGGTCAACTTTGCCTTTTTGTTTTCAACAAATGCCTTAAACCTATTCACGTACTCTTCCAGTGTTTCGTTCGGTTTGCGTTCCAAGTCATCCTTTGGTTTACGCTTACTGACCTTCTTGACTTTGTTAGATTTATACAACTTACCAGCCATCTTCAAAAGTTCAGTTCGTTGGTCCGCGTTAAAAATATGTTTCCCGGTTCGTTCAAATTGTTGGTCACACTTAATCAACCATTCCGCTGCACCCTTTTTAGTTTTCTTTGCTTGCTTCGTGTATTGCGATGTGGAAAGCAAACCGTGATTCGACTCCGTTCCTGGGTCGGTAATGATTCGATAGGATGGGTCGCCAGTATGCTCAACAAAATTAAACATTTACCAATCCTTCCATGGTTTTCTATCAGTCGGTGGTTTATCTACTACCGATAGATTTTGTTTTGGAATTGGAACTAGTGTTCCACAAATAGTGCAAATGCTTCCACCCTTTTGAATTGTCTTACACTCTGGGCATAATGTCATGTAAGTCATTTATTTCTTCTCCAGCAATTTCCTACATCGGCAGGGAATGCATGTTCCGTGACGTGTTCCTGCAAAGGGTGGGCAGTTATCTCCATACTTGCACCCGTCACAGGAAATATCTTCCAGAAATTTTTCTAGCTCGATGACTCTTTTTTCGAGCTTGGCAATCTTTTCTTTTTCATTCATGGTGGGAATTTCTTTAGACATTCTTTTGTAATCTCTACTTTATGTTCATCGCTATCAAACATATCTTTGGCCTTTTTGTGGATTTTTTTCCAGTCAGGCTTTAGGTCTATATTAAGATAATCACATTGATATTTTCTAAAGGCCCCAAATCCTGTACAACTTTCTGGGCTTGGTACCCAAGTTTGAAAAAAGTCACAAGTATTGCAATACACTGATGGCAAATTTGTGGTAGTAATGATTTGTCTTGCCATTATTTCATAAACCTTTCTTGCAATTTGTCGTCTAAGTCGATTAGATAATCTCTTCCAAATTTACCATACTCTAGCCCATATACTAAATTATCCGGAAGATCTTTTTTGTATTCTTTGCTACAAGATGCTGCACTCAATGCAATAGTGGCCACCGTATCAACATCGCCGCTAAAATTAATACAGTCTATTAGTAATTCACTAAGAAAATCATTGCGTCTTATAGCCGTAATAGCAGCCTGAACACTCATCCATCCCTTGGTTTTAACTTTGCCCGAGTAATCTTTTCGCCAATCCGCAGTTGTTGGAATTAGTTTGTGAATAAAATCTCCAACATCTTTTATGTTTCCAGCATCATGTATAGTATACCAACTTAACAATGATGCTGCTTGCGCGGCACCAATACCATCCGCAGTGTTGTGGGTAATGGCACACTGGATTTTACATTTCAACATAACTTCATCGATGTCTTTAATGTATCCAAGGCAACTGGCTCGCATAGCACCACCACTCGAATCACCAATTGGATTAATATTGGTAATAAATTCTTCTACTGTACTAGTATCTTCAAGAAATTTCTGGAACCTTTTCGAATAACCTTTACGCTGGTCACGTTTAAAACATTCCAGAAATTTGTTGACGATATTATGCTGGTTCCACTCTAGGTCAGACAGCATCATTTCGGCCAAAGCGATACTCATTTGCGTGTCGTCGGTATATTGGCCTTTAAACAAACCATGTGTCGGATGTTTAATATACGATGACAAATTATTATACTTTAAGTTTTCATTGGCGTATTCAAAACCTGCACCATATGCGTCACCAATTGCACCTTCAAATAACATAATTTTTCCTTTTACACTTTACTCAATAGTTCTTTTCCAAACTGGATACCAACTACTTGATATCCAGTCTCTCTAATTTTATCTTCCATATACTTCCTTCGAGTAATATTCCAGGAGTGACACACAAACTGACCAACCTTTGGGTGATTCTCTGCTATCCAGTTGGCAACAGCGGTCCCACTATTGGGACCACCATATTTGGCTTCTTCCTCGATAAGATGATTGGCTCTATGAAGCCAGTGTTCTTCTTCTGATACTCTGGACTCCTGGGCAAACTTGTGAGCTGTTTCAGCACTAATCATTTTTAGTTTTCCTTGTTTAATCTTCTTCCCAAGTAATTTCTCTAATAAGTGTCACAGTTTCCGCGTAATCAGTTCCGTTTGGAAGATTACAAAGTGGTGAATTTACAGGGCCAAAGAAATACTTTATTTTTGATTTCTTATATCTACAACGAAAAATTACAACATCGTCATCCATTTCAAAAAGTGTAGAATATACTCTTGCATCTTTTAAATTGGTAAATACAGCCAGAGGCCCATGATACTTTTGTTGCTTGGCTACTTTACCTATTTTATATTTTTGGGGAAATGGAGAATCGATACTACAATATAAACAATAATCACTCATTACAACTTTGTATCCATAAGCCATCTTACTTCTTTTCCTTGGGGCCCACTCGATAAAAAATTAGTCATCGTCTTTCCTCGAAAGTCGTTTGTTTAGATTAACTTTAATACCACGAATTAGAGACTTTACTTTCTCTACCCAATTTTTTTCGAGCGGCACCACTAATCCAGCTCCAGATTCAGCTAATCCTTTGAGAACTGACTCAAGTGCTTCTTTATTTTCCCAAAGCCATTTTTCTTGCTGGTCAAGAGCTGCCTCGAAACTTGGAGCCTCAAAGATCTTCACAAATTCCATCTCTTCCCCCTAAACTGTTTGGGTCAGTTCTGGACAAGTGATGAAACTTTCTTCCGGGGCAAAAATTGTTTCTTTGCCATCAAGGGAAGCAAGGAACAAATATTTCATTTTTTCTCCGGCAGGTTAATAAATTTCTACTTCTTCAACAATGTAATCTCTTTGATATCTATCATAGGTTTTGATATCTTTTACTTCTTCCCCGTATTTTTGAACTAGCATATCGATTGCAAGTTCAGATATTTCATTCTCATATTTTTCATCTGCTTTGCAAAGATCTTCATAGTCTTGCCGCATTAATTGTTTTTCTTTTTGCCAAGCAATATTTTCTTCGCGGGTAACAATTGGTCGCGGAGGTTTTGGTCTTCCCATATTGATGGGGATAGAACTTTTCTGAATAGGAGGAACAAAAACATTTTCCTTACGAAGTTGTATTACCAACTCATAATATTCTTCTTTCATCTTTCCCATTTTGTTGTGATAGGTAATTAGTGTTTCTTTTTCTTTTTCTGCTGCAAACTTTCCAAAAAATGCTGCAATATTTGAAGGCTCCCATTGTTCCTCTCTCGAATCTGGAACTTCTACCAACAGATAAATAGTTGTCATTTTTTCTCCGGTGAAATGAACCAAGACTTTATCCATTGCCAAAGACTCATGCTGTGGCCACTCAATGGTGTCCCCGCACTAGGAATGTGTGGAGGAGGAAATCCTTCCCTGATCACGTGAACTGGTGGAAGTTGTGGTGGAGGTGGAGGCTTAACATTATCCTCTCGAAGTGGATTTTTTGCTGACATTTGTTTTTTTCTCCAGGCTATAAAGTTGGACTCATTGATTTCGTGTTCAGAATGATATTTTGTATGACAATAATGGCAGAGAGTAATACCCGCTTTTATGCGAGTAGTAGTTTCAGCAGTATGCCCATTTAAGTGGTGCGCCTCAAGTTCAGTCAGTTTAACGGAACCACACACTTGGCACTTAAACTTGTCTCTTTTCTTTACGCCCTTGGACCATCTGCCATGGCTATGTCTTCTTTTACTCATTGTGGCTCCGAGAAAATATTGTCAGTATCTTTCATTAAAAATTCCTATTCATTTTTATTCTACAAACACTATGTCTTTAAATTACAGGAGTAAGTAAGTTTGTGTCTCTAGCGAATGAATAATTGTCTCCCTCACTAGTAACAATGATATGGTCCAGAAACCTAATGCCCAAAATTTTCGAGGCTCTTTCGATATTTACTGTGATATTTTTATCTTCTGTGCTGGGCATTGGATTGCCACCTGGATGATTATGAACAACAATGATTGCTGACGAGCCCAAAATTATAGCCTTCCTGAAAACTTCTCGCATATCGGCCGGGCAAGAATCAACGCTACCACGGCCAACTTCATAATATCCAATCAAATCGTTTCTAGTATTAAGAGCCAAGGTAATAAATACCTCTTGGTCTTCTCCCAACAAAATTGCCCGCGCGATTTCTTCTACGGCAATTGAGTCTAATACCTTGATTCCAAAGACCTTTTGGTCTTTTTTAGACAGCAGCTTGACTTGCCTTGATCGTAACTCAATTTTTTTGATTGAATGCATTTTGGTTTCCATTTTCTATCAATAAGTAGTCATAGTGTGTATAGACATCCTATACACTTGATAACTACTTATAAGGAGACATTATGGGAAGAAAGTACATTGATATGATTGGTAAAACTTTTGGCACATTTACTGTTATTCGTGTTGGTGAGTATATAAGGCACGCTCGCCATTGGGTGCTGTCCTGCTCTGTTTGTGGAACAGAAAAATCTGTTCAAGGACAATATTTGCGTGATGGAAGATACACAGGAAACAATTGTCCTGGGTGTTTTGCAAATAAGAAGGCGTGCCCCGAAGGAACGAAACGGTGCAACTCGTGTCATTGCGCTCTACCGTTGGAAAACTTTTTCTTCGACAAACACCATTCAGATGGGATTGGTGCTTGGTGCAAACAATGCATAAAAGAAAACAAAAAAGTTATCTACGAAATGCTTTCTAGTGCAAAGGGTAGAGCAAAAGAAAAAGGGTGGGATTTTAATTTGACGAACGAATTTCTCAAAGAATTAAATGAAAAACAAGGTGGCAAATGTGCTTATACCAACATTAACCTTGATTGGGATTATAATCGTAAAGGAGAAAACAGAATTATTTGTGCCGCTAATCCCACCAGGGCTTCTCTTGATCGCATTGATTCATCTAAGGGTTACACTAAAGACAATGTGCAACTTGTGACATTCGTAGTCAATATGATTAAAAATGCATTTACCGAATCAGAGTTTTTATCAACCTGCCAGTTGATTGTTCAAACTGCAATTGAAAATGGCAAATTAAAATAGGGCCTTTTATTGTCGTGCCCAGGACGTATACTTACTCTTGACCGAGATTCTTACGGGCCAAAGCAAGAACGCTCTCACGAACCTTGGCGGGATCAGTCTCGCCAGGCTTGCCGAAAGTCATCTTATCAGCATTCGCAATCACAAACTCATTAACCAACCGCACTTGCTCATTGGTAAAGAGTTTCACGGCGCCGGAAGCGTAAAGGTTGATAGGAAACCTACCCAACCCATAAACACACAGCCCACCCTTTTCCCCAACCTTCAGGGTAATCCTGGTATCACCCTTCTCATGAACCTGGCTCTTAAGAGCCGCATTTTCACTCTTCAACTTCTCCAACTCAGCAACCATCTCTTCATTAGTCATGATATATTTCTTTCTTTTTCTGGGGCCGGGCTGCCCATTATTTTACACAACCAATGATATATTGGCTATGCTGCCCACCTCTCTGCGTTATTAGTCGGGCTTGAGACCGATCTTAGCCGCATTAGTGGGGGTCGAATCTTCGACCCATTAAAGTTAAATTACTTTTTCAAGAGCAAACCTAACAAAATAGCACAGGATACAGTTGCCAAACCACTGTATACTCCCAGCACAATCACAACTATACGCAAAGTTTCAACATAATCTACTAATGGTTGCATAGATATCTCCTTATTGGTCACACTCATACATTTGTGTGCCCCTTTGTTTTACCAACTCGAAATTGGTGGTTCGAGCAAATCTAAGTCTTTGGAATTAAAACGAAGAATTCCGCTGTAGCAAAACAATTCGCCATTTTCTTTTTCAACCGCGCCGACTCTGAATTTCAAACCTCCGTGCAGTTTATATAATTGAACTTGAACCCAATCACCTGCTTGAATGTCGTATTTGTTTCCCCGATTATTCCACGCATTTTCCGCCGCGGTTTGTTCACTCTTTGACTGCTCACCCAAAGTAACCGTTGGACCGCGAGCACAACATTCTCCACATTCAATCCAGACATAGGTTGATTCATCCATATCGTTTCGTCGCCCAACAAATCTATACACTTTTGTCGAACCACAGAAAGGACAAGATTTATTTTCCATGATTATACCTTATCTAGCGCCCGCAGTAAATCTTCTTCAAATTTATCGTCAAGATTATGTCCCATGTCTCTAAGCTTCTGGGCCAACTTTTCAGACTTTAGCTTTAGGTCGCGTTGACTGTGCAAAATTTCGTCAATAGAAAATGTTTTCTCTCCTTGCCCAAACGGAATACGATGCGGTTTCCAATTATCAGGGAGATCATTTTTTTCGTTGATCTCAGACACGACCAACCAATCATTTGCAATTTGATTCATAATGGCTTTTGCTTTATCTTTTGAATTATGCTTACACTCATGTTCGTTTTCATCAATAATAAAAACAAATCCTACTAGTCCATCTGCCTCTGCCTTAAACAAACGCTTCATTGATTTATCCTTTAAAATTTATTATTTATGATTTCTATAATCATAAGTGTTTGTATAAACACTTGCGATATTCTTTTTGAAACTTTCTACACTAGAACATAGTGCAAAACGTCTAGCTTCCTCAATGTATAGTGGTAATGGTTTATTATCTTTACGATGATAGGTTCTAACAATATTTTCCAATTGATTGAGAGACAAAGATTTAAGTTTAACTGCGAGTTCCCCATGATAAGTGCAAAGATTAATATCTAATATACTAATCACTGGACCAGAACACATAGAACCATGCAAACGACAATTATTTTCCACAACTATTCCTTTATTCGCACAGTTTATTGTAAGCCTCTATGGCTTTGTCAATTGAATCATACCAAGTATAGTCGGACATGCCAGGAAAAGCTTTCTCAATCACAGTGAAAAGTTTGTTGTTCCACTTTAAGATTTTCCTGCCACAAGCACTTACTATTTCCTTAGTAAGATTATTTTCAATAATGTTTGTGAGAAAGTCTTTGTCAATTTTGTTTGCAATCATATACTACTCTGGTTAAGTTTAGTCGATTTGGTGGATCTCCTCGGGTACGATCCGAGAACCCTTTTCTTATGAGGAAAATGCTCTAACCAATTGAGCTAGAGATCCAGTAAGATTTTCACCCTACATTGTTAATATTTTTCTACAATCACATACAAAGGGATATATCCATCTACCTTTGCTTTGTTTGTCGCCTTCTCTCGCGCTTCGGTTTTATCTTTCGCGTCAACCGTAAACCGAAGCACCATTCGCTCGTAGGTTTGAACTTCTACTTTAATCTTCTTCATTATCTTCGCGGCGAATAGTAGTTCGAATTTCTAGTTCCTGCACATTACGCTTTTGTGCGCGATGCTCCTTTCGGCGGTCCTGTTCGCGCGCCCAACTGCTATCACGATCACGACCATAAACATCACGCTTGCTATAAGTCTTACCCATTTTTTTGCTCCTTGTTGCAGTTTAGCCAAATGTTCAATGCTTGCTGACGAGTGATTGTGTTTCCAGATTTTCTAATAATTTGTTCCATTTCCTTTTCAAACTTTTCGCGATTTTTTGTTTGTCGTTCAAACTTGGTCGCTTGCTTAATTGCTAGTTGTTTGAAAAAATCAGACACTCATTACTCCTTTTGTTGCGATTGGTGGAACGGAGGAGACTTGAACTCCTGACCCGTGATTTAAAGGACCACAGCTCTACCATCTGAGCTACCGTTCCTAATAATTTCGCCGGTCGTGCCGGCAAAATCTTTACTTAACTTACCTTACTCTCTTAATTTTACATCATATACTTCGTGTCCAAATCCAACCCACCAAGGTTGAACTAGCCACTCTCTATAGTAGAGCGTAACTCTCTTTCCACGAAGGTAAAGCAATTTTTCTACTACCTTTGGGTCATTGGTGGTAAAGGTTTCAGTATTACGATCAACTCCCATTTGAAGTTTATATTGGAAAGTATTAAAACACAAACCACCTTCTGACTCGCTAACAATTACTCCGTCGGCTTCGCCAACTTGATAATTGGGCATGAACCCAATATACACTACTGAAAAAAGTAAACAAGCAAATATTACAATGGTTACACCGCCTTGTTTTACTAGAACTTTCAAATAATCACGATATACATGCTCATCATAATGTCCCTCAACCATTGTAATCCAGTTGATGAAAATAATACCAAGCAAAACCATTAGCATTACAAACACAAGAACTGAACTCAACATTGTTTTTTCCTTTCGATTAGTGCCGGTTTTCTAAAAAATCAGGAACCGGCAAAACCCATTGTGGCGAATATACATTTCACTTAAAAATATCCACATCTTTTTAAGCTAAGACGTGTGTTTACATGTACGATTTTGATTGCACGACCAACCAAAAAAGCGCGTCATAAAACTCTAGTGCTAAGCCCTAACAGTTCTATGTGCGAGTTAGATTTTCAGCCTCCCACTTTCTGTGTGCCCTTTCGGCCTTTGTTGGTCCCTTGCGTTGTTTCCTATATTTTTTATCACTTAATTCTTCTCGGATATCCTCTGCGTCGTCTCGCTTATTGAGGATTCGTTTCATTTGGCACAGATACCAACGAGCAGCTTTCATTGTGGTATCAGGATCATCGAACCCAAAAGAAATCTTACGATGAACTGCTTTATACAACGCAAGAAGGCTTTTAGTGCTTTTTTTATTTAATTGTTCTTGTGTCAATAATACCATATTAGACTCCTCGATTAGTGGCGGTTATGATTATAACGGCAAACACCGCCAAACCCGTTCGTTATTGGCGTCACCCGATAACAACTAGCGCGATTAGACACCTTTACGGTTGCGCCATTTTTTTCGATTGGTGCGGGTAGTAGGATTCGAACCTACACGAGCTTTCGCTCGGGAAATTTTGAGTCTCCGGTGACTACCAATTACACCATACCCGCTTATGATTTGTTTTAAGATGGATTTGTAACATACTTGATAATCAGCCATGCAAGTAATATTGACACTTCAATGCCGATAATAAAACCCACAAAAAACATTATCATTACTTGCTCCTTTTTACTGGCCCATTCAAACTCCACACACGAACTCTGGGGTCACGAAAATCTACGACATAGTGGTAATGTTTATATTCGCAAAATTCTCTTACATCTTTCCAGCAATTACCGTGTATGTCATATTTACACAACTCAAAAGCAAGATATATGTTTTCAAGATGTGTGGAGTAATTAACTTTGCCTTCTGCGCGACGAACAATTTTTCTATACTTTCTCTTGCTTTTCTTGGTTCCGCCGCGGGCACCCATTTGACACAAAAAATTTCTAGTTTTAAGGTTTTCTTTTTTGGTAAGCATTGTATTTTTTGGTTACTAGAGTGTGGTTCGCACTCGTTCACCAGAAATAAATAATTTTATAGCCCAAGGAACCAGCTATTACTTTTGCCTTTCAGCGATGTTAATAAGTTTCTGCAAGTGGGTTGGATACTTTGTGGATTCCGGTTAGATGGTGCTCCTACACTGTGCAGGACTATCATTTAATGGTCTGTAAAATTAAGCCACTCGCCCTCACTACTAATAATCTCTATTGAATTTATCCGCAGTAATTAAACCTATTCAAATTCAATTATTTTCGTGCCAACCCTATCACCGGCAGTTTTTTCTTGCAGAAACTTATTACTTTTGCGGGCACTTCCACAAAATTTCGCGACCCTCTGTTACTTGCGAACATCCGGCCTGAACGCGCAGAGTGTCTTGGTAACTGTCAAAAGCATAGTAAGCAATCGCTATACCAGCAACCACAGCCGCGAGCAAATAAAACATATTGTCCTCGCTTAGCTTCACTTGTTGCTCCTATTTTTACGACGCCGGCTCGTCTTTCCCTTTCGGGTTCCACCTCTACGATGCCTAGTAGACTCCATGTTTACCAAAGCAATGTGGTATTCTTGACTTGCTTCTACGCTAGCTTCTAAAGTCAGACTATTATCTTCCGCAGAACCTTGAAAGCCTAGCGCTGCGCCTTGACGATACACTCCGTTTTGCTTATAGGCTCCAATTGTGTCTTCGTTAATTGGCGCAGAAGCTTGCGACAAAGAGCGTGTAAACCTTGCCCTAGCTGCCTTGCGTTGGCTGTGGTCATCTTTCAACCACTTACGCCACGTATCGGCACTAGAACCAGCAGTAGGAGGCTCTACATAAAATTCCTTGGCCACAAAAGAAGTATCTTGAATAGAGTTTGTATCATCTTCTGATTTCATAAAAACCTTTCTTGAATCGCGACCCGAGCGCGCAAAAAAAACTTGACAACGCGAAAAACCGCGATATAAAAGCCAACAGGCGTTGAAAACCGCGAAACAATCAAGCGTGTGTATTAAGAAAGCTATCGTAGATTAAAACCACTAACTCTAACACTACACCATAAACGAATAACTTTCTTAACTCCTCTGCATTTATTGCCCTCTGCGGTGTAATTTTAACAGGCTTGGAACTGACTAGCAATCTGTTTAGTTGCCAGGCTACATTATTTAAAGTTGATAGCAACACCTATACAAAATTCGCGGAAAGCAAAGTTCTAGTAAGATGCTCCAAAGCTTTTCTTACAAATTCTTTGGACATAGTTTCAGTATCACAAAACAATTGTTTCTTTTTGTAATAAAAAGTTAGCTCACCGAAACCAATGTCTTTTGCTCCCCAACGAATAGTAAAACCACCATCGTTATGTTTGTTTGCTTCCCAAGAGTTTCCTACCTCAACATAGGCAAATTCAGGATTTCTTACATTACTATCTCTGAGTGCCATAGTGCTCCCTATTTTTGTTAGCCAGCCAAAAAATGGCTGCGGTAGTTAAAGACCCAATCAATGCACCAAGAAAAAAGCTAATCACTTGGTTTCCTTGGGCACAATCTTGGTTGCTGAAACAGTTGCATAGCCAGCATCCCGCAGCTTTTGAATGGCCAGCATCATTTGGTCTTCACCTTCGATTTCAACGGCAAACTTTTCCAATCCTACCTTACTATCTTTTCCTACAACTTTATAGCTAGTCATATGTTCTCCATTAAGTAGTTAAAACCAACGCATACGCCAAAACAAAAACTCCAACAAAAATTAGCGCTGGCAGTAAAAATCTAAATCCACAAACAAAAAATGAAAACAAAATGTCAGAGTATTTCATTCCCAGTCTTCTGTTCCGTGGCCCACCGGAAACTGAAAATCATCCGGGTCCGCAGCTCCACTAACCAAATCACGAACTACTTTCTTGTTTCCGTTGCGATGAGACTTACGATCTTGCTCCTTGACAAACGAACGATCCTTACGGAAATTATGCGGATTATCCTTGCGAAATGTACGAGCCACTTAAAAACTCCTGGGTTAAAGGTTAAAAGGAAACTATACTGCCAAAATTGTTAATAATTTCAATGAGTTAAAAGTACCGATGGGGGGACTTGAACCCCCACGAGGATTAACCTCAGAAGATTTTCCTGCTACTTCAGCTTTCGCCGCCTCTTAAAGAGTTCGTAGTCTGGACTATCCCTTTACCATGCCTTACGGTTTAGGTAGGAGCCGTCTAGTCTCTACACTTTCCTAAGTAATTACTTAGGCTTAGCTCGGGATTGGCAGTTAAGCGTTCCCCGAATTTGACTCCCTACACCCATAAAGTTTCCTAAATGGGGCTCAATTTCTCAAGTCTTCAGTGTCTGCCAATTCCACCACACCGGCACAATTTCAAACAACTACTTAATCAAACACTTCATCCTAAAAATTTCCCTCTCAAGTTCCTCAATTTTATCCGCGTCTTCAAAAACAGCATCGGCCACACACGCAGCTATTTGCGAGCGGTAATGTGCAAATCAGTGGCGCTGCCCCAAATAACACGATCGCCGCCAGCACAATTGTTTTGGATCCAGCGACGACACGCAGCCAACCACAAGCCACCCTTATCGGTATAGTTGCTCATTATTTTGCCTCTTTACGTCAAAAAAGAACTGAAGTCGGCCAAAACCAAAGACTGGCCTAAGGTGAGTGTCCCAATCATCAACCGCTAAACCAAAAAGCAAATCATTATTTGAGCTATGGTTTAGTACAATGTTTGGTCCACCGCCTGGCATAACAATACTAATAAACTTATTGGCTCCTTCCAATTCATAATCAAACGAAACATTTGGAAAAAACTTACTTACGAAATGATCAGAGACAAAGTCCAAAAATTTATTACCCACTACGAACTCCTATAGTCGGACACTTACAGAGACAAACTCTTGCTCAACCGGCGAAGAGCCTGGTTTAGTTACCCACACACAATCAAAAGGTTTCAACCAACTAATTATGTGTTTTTGTTCTGCCTCAACTAATACGTGGTCTCCGATGGCAAGAGAAACACCAACATCGTCAACTACTCGAACGAAACCCCAATTATTCAGGATTTTTACGTTGCTGGGAATAGGCAACATACTAGATTCAACGAGCAAACTTAATTGTGTTGTAGACATTTACTTAAACATAATAAACTGGGTGTGGGTTAGTTTCATCAGTACAATAATCGCATGTTAACCTTGTGTTTCCAGGGCAAAAAAATTCCATTTTAAAGCGACAATCACTAATCTTTGCACACCAATTGCGGGGCGCACAAAAATTTTGTTCTCGTTGGACTACTAGTTTATGAGAACTTTTCGCAGTAAGTTCATTATTTACTGATACTGCATCTGCAAACTCATCTTGTATTATTTCATCCTCTATCTTTTTCCAGTAATCAAAATTTATACCAACAAACCTCACGGTTCCTATTGCCACCCAGATATAGACTATGGCAAGCGTATAGAATGGAATATCAGAAAAATATAGTAGAAAGAACATTACTAAACCTATACTCTCAGAACATCAGGTTTGCCACAAAGCTTGCGCCGCACACATACCTCAATTTCTTTTTCTTTGCGGAAATTCTTCCGTAAATGCAATCAATATTACCGCAATCATACCATAAAGTGTAACAAACAACCAAATTGGAACACCTAAAAAAATACAACAGAAAGAACATTGTTGATCCTCTATTCGGTGACCCAACTATTTTCACAGTGTGGGCAGTAATAATATTCAGTATGAGGGCAGTGTATAATAATCTTGGTTGGAAATTTTTTACCACAATAGGGGCAAAAATCATTTACGCCAATTTTATTATCTGAATATACTTGTTTGTTTTCCATTTTTACCTACAAGGGTTACTAATTTTATTGAATTGCCTGACAGACCAGCCACCAAGCAATTCTGTAAAACTGTCAACCTACTCAAGAAACCCAGCCAAAAACTTCTTGATACCAGGAGTAATCTGCGGCACTACTGCGTGATACTTTCCAAACTTCTTTACCATTTCATTAAACTGCAAAATGGTAATTTCCTGGTGAAACAAAGACTTCCCAATCAAGTCCAAAGATTCCCAGGAAAGTACAGTGCAATCAACCACAGGCTCCCAGTCCAACGTCAAGTCAAAGCGCGTCCCAAACTCGGACGCAATAGCCATGTACTTCAATCGCCGGGCAGAGTCGCGTGAAAATTGGGGCGCGGTCAAAAGCACGGAAGCCATCCACTGCGTAGTCCTATGACCTTTTTCAATCAAAATCCCAATAGCATCATTCTTCGTCATTCCCATATCACTTCTCCTCAGTAGTGAGAATTTTCAACTACATTTACCTCATAAATTACCAACCAAGCATCAGAATTATTGATACGTTGATCAATAAAGTTGTTATCGTTTACTTTTGGCCACTCAAAGTCACCCAAAGCTTTCATCGTCTTATCATAACGATAATCATAAAAAACCTTCGTATCTGGTTTGTGAGTTGTTTCCATTTCTCGCAAAACATCAGATTTAAGCGGCCAATGTACAAAATAAGATTCAAAATTGTGCTGGGTGTCGTCGTCACTCATATTAGAAAGAATAACTTTGAAAATCTTCATTCAACTCTCCTCACAAAAATCATTTTCAAGACTTGCTACGCATAATTGCACCTATCGTAGTTAGTGTCGCCGTTTGGGTGTCTACCCTTAATTCGATAATCTTGACACGACGAACATCAAGACTACCTAGCTAGCCATTAATCCTAATGAAAATGCTAACTCGTTTTCACTAGACCCTCTGTATTAACCGTGTGCACCAACGGTTTCCGGGCTTGGGACCGTTCAGTTTTAACTTGGGCTACATTACTTGGCTTTTAAAGATTAAGCCTAACTCTTTATGCGTCAGCTTGGATTAAAGCACCACCAGAAACGGTTTCTGTACTCAGGGGCAATCCAGTGCTCACTAATGCCAGTGAACTCAACAGAGTACAAAACTGTTTCGAGATTGGCTTTCAATACTTTATCAACTTCACTCAAAGTATTGGAAGTATCCTCTGAAAAATTGGCCACTAAACCAATACTTTCCGCTCCCACACGAATCGACTCAAACCATGTCCTCGTGTGCAAATACGCAGAAATCTCATACACACAATCTACGTCATGATTTTCCAACCAACACTCGATTGAGTTTTGAACATCAGCAACATTGAAATAGCAACGAATCATAGCCAACACATTATCCAAATGTTGCTGAGAACAGTGATTGGTTGGAATATGCTGCTTAGTGAGAATAAGAATTGCTAAATTTTCCAAAGTGTATAGAAAATCATTGTTCTTGTCACTTGTTAAATATTTTTGCACGGCATCATTGGCAAACCTTACAAGTTCTTCATCAGGCTTCCACTCACTCATGCTAAAACCTTTTCCTTTTCGAGACGAAAAATTTCCCAATTATACCAACCAAACTCAGGCCGCGCAACTTGAATAAAATTGCGGTCACGGCGATTACGCAGATAACGATCCTTAGTGTGATTAAACTCTTCCACTACCTTACGAAGGTCATTGCGCACAGAGTCAGACATCAATTGCTCCGTTGGTTAAAAAATTGTTGAAACTTCCCTCTGCATTTGATGGGCTTGGGACCAACTGACTTTTAGTCAGGCTGCATTAAAGCGGAGTAGGATGGGCTCAAACCATCATCTCCAGAACCATGCCTGGTATTTTACCAATTAAACTACTACCCCAAACAGAGAAGGTTCCATGTCAATTCATGGAAGGTGTACCCAGAGCTAAAAATTGCTCCAACCTTCTCAAATAATATATACCAGTCTCTCTCCCTATTCACGCTTACTGGCAGAAGGTGGAAACAACCCGGAAGAACAAAGTGACAGTCCATTTTTTGTGGGTCAACCGTCAAACACGACCGTTAGACAGGCCCCCCCACTCTCATCTGCCCATAGACTGCCTATCCGGACAGATAGAAGTTGGCAGCTATAATGATTTTCGAAGGACTGAGCTGTCAGCAGTCCTCGTTTTACGTAAGACTAGAACTCCGGAGCCTTTCGGCAAAGATGGAATTACTTACGAGTTTTCCATCTAAATTACTATTTGGCGGGAAAGGAAAGAATTGAACTTTCATTAGCTGATTAACAGTCTGCCCTCCTAACCTTTGAAGGACTTTCCCTGCGATTTGGTACCTCGCCCCGGTACCGCCCCGGGTTCAATAGCTTAAAAGGCTATTGCTTCACTTTAAAGCTTGCGAGGTATTGGCGCGCTTGGTGAGACTCAAACTCACGACCTGCCGCTTAGGAGGCGGCCACTCTATTCAACTGAGCTACAAGCGCATAAACTACACAGCTACAAAACTTACTTCATTGTCAGCAAAAATCTTATCACCTTGATCGTTCCACGTAACACTACGAACCAGAACAAAAGGCTTGACATTGGCCTTCTTTAGTGACGCAGCCAAGGCAATGACCAGGTAAGTCGGACCGTCAATCACCGCTTCATCTGCCTGTGCAAACAAAGCAACGTTAGTCAGACCCCAAACACGAGCCTTCAATTCGTGAGCAAAGGGTAGATGATTAAAAGTCAAAAGACTTCGAACCAATGAGTGTTCTGCTTCCACACAATCTTGGCCCAAATTTTCAACGCAAGTCAAATTCAAACGCACTTTATACTCCAATTTGCTTCGTGAGAGTCAATCCAACCAAACCATTTTTCGTCGAGAGAAACTACTAACACTACTTTTATACCCCCGAAAAGTTGATTCCTCTACTAAGTCCGTGTTCTTTGGTGCGATTGAACGCTCTTTTTGGGTGAGGCTCAATAGTGACAACTTGATTTGTATGAGTCATTTTGGGTCTCCAGTAATAGTTTTTATTAGTTACTGTAATTTTTATTACTACAGTAACCGTAAAAATTACTACTATTCGTCTTTTTTCATACACCCAATCTTTTCCCTTAGAATTTTAAGATCTTGGATAATGTTTGTTTCAGACATCATAGCATAATGATACTTTGCTGCCTGAGAAGAAAAATGTTCTTTTTCTTGAAAATCAGTTGTAGTAAGCTGCAACTTAAAACACTTTTCTGCCTTCTCAGAATTTTCCTGAAAACACTTTTCGTACTTTGTGATAAGCTTATCAAATTCCTCAGTCAAAGTCTGCCTAATACTTTTAGGCTTAGTGTACAACATGCTAGCCGCGGACTGCACGATTTTCTTGCGCAAAGCAAGGCCCAATTCTCGGGCCCGTTCAAGTTGCTCAGAAGTCAGCACTGGTTTCTTGGGAATAAACATTAGGGAATCCTATTCAGCAACTCACGAGCCCTACCGATAATACAATCTCTGCTGTGCCGTTCATTGTCATTCCCACACCAAGGACATTCGTATCCATCAAGTCCATTGGGACTAGTAAAACGAATCCCGGGAGTGTCAAGAAGTTCCTCGATACATTCTTCCAACTCAATGTAAGTTGGTGCCTTGGTAGAATTTGCCGCCAAATCGAGGCAAGCAATTTCTTCCTGGGTTTCCTCTGCTGCCTTTTCGAGGTCTTGAATGATACCAATCAGAGTTTCTTTGCTGAGAGAATTCAAATTCATTTATGCCGCCCCAAAAATTCCAGAACCGAAGGAATTACGCAATTGCTTGAGTGTTCGAATATGTGGTGACAAAACAAACACGTCAAGTCTTTGTGTTCCCCAACATAAAGAACACTAGCGTCAGCCATTTTTCGCAAATGATCAACAGCTTCTGTTTCACTAACCACTGAGTCAGCAAAATCAGCCTGTACTTTTTCTAGCTTACGCGAAAGGTCTTCTGCCATTGCCACCAAAATACTATGGCTAAAATTATAGAAATACACTGGTAGACTCCTTAGTCAGACAATCGATACTGTTCGGTTGCTTCCGGCTCAAATACGCAACAGACTTAGGATTGCTAGGATATACTTTAGCTAGCACCTTACGCACAAAGTCAGACGGTTCAGACCCAGCAATAGCGTAGGCAGTGTCTGAGGAAATATACACACGCAATTTACCAAAAGGAGTAGCGTGTATTTCGGTTGCGCCAGTTAGCAGACCAGGCAAAAAGTCTCGGAAAACATTGATGTCAACCTGATTAAAGAACAAAAAGTCATATTTTCCAAGATTTATTTTATATGCACTAACTTGTTCATAAGCTAAGTCAGGACATTCACTGACCAAACCGCAACGAGCACCCTTATTGAGATGTAATACAACCCTTTCGCCATCAACGCTAATATTAAGAGTTGGTGGAATTTTTACCCCCATATTATCAACCAACTCTTGATCAGAATACCACACAAGCCTATTAGTTTTCGAACTCCACTTTATGTTGCTACACGAACATAACATAGCACACAGTACAGCACCCAAAGTCAGACGCATCATTTCCAAATCCTTACTTGCTCAAAATATTCACGCTGCCACAATTTCTCGGAGGCAACCTTACGTTTGGTCAGCTTGGCTAGGGTCTGCTCGCGCGATGGCCAATCTACCACTCCCTTAGGCAAACACCATTGATAACAATCATTTAGGGAAGGCAAGTCACGGTTCGGATACTCTAAGTCAGCACGAACCAGCAACCACCCAAAACCACGCACCACAACACAAGCTCTTTGGCTTCGGTATCCAGGCAGGTAAACTTCATTGTACGCTGCCGTTGATTCGAAAAATTTGCCGTCGCTCGTAGCAACTCGGACCAACTCTCCCGAAAAAATATGCGGCACCAGTAACCATTGCTCGTAAGGATCCACGACAAACTCCTAAGTCAGACTAAAATCATAGTAAAGTACAAATTGTTCCAGTGTGCATGTCTCGTGATACATACACGCAACACGATTTTTATTTTCCTTCCTTTCAAGACAAGTAGATTGCTTGGAACAAATCACACACGAATAACACTCATTTCCTTCAGCCAAGTCTTCCACACGCAATCCCTTATAATAATCCATCAACCACGCAACATTAGTATTCCATATCTTGTGGCAATGATCACACACATAAGTGCTCTTGTGTGTTTCACGGTCATAGGTTCCGGTGACTTGACCATCAGGACAATTTGGGCATTGGTGTGTAGACATTAGGTGTGGATACTCCAGCCACTCGTAGGCGTCAAAGTACAAGAAAACGTGGGCGCCGAACCGCTACCGTGACCGTCGTGTGAGCCGTGGTAAATCAAACCACCGTTGAACCACCTACGGTAAATTCCAGTATCGTCTCGACGCTCCATAACAAATTCATAGCTATAGGGAGCCCAGTCACGGTACAGCACGCATCGAGTGTTTTCTCCACCAGCGTAATTGGCCAAATAACTTAGACTTTTTTCTAGGTTCTCGCTTAGACCAATACTGGCAGCAAAATCCAAAACCTTCTGATGGTACTGCTCGTCTTTTACGCAAAGCATTACAAAACTCCTAAGTTGGACACTTATACATTATGGCTAAAAAATTCTAGCCAAAAAAATCGGAAAACCAATATTATGCAAACTCAGACATTTTTTGACCATAGAAATAAACACATAAAAACCTATCAATATTTTTGTGTGTTTATGTCTGTAATCAAACAAAAGGAGACACTCATGACTCAAGAATTACACATACTTATTCACTGTGCTCGATGTGATACCTATAAACAATCCAATGAATTCTACAAAAACAAAGGAAGACCCAACGGATTAGCGGCCTACTGTATTATGTGCGAGAAAGACTCACCGCGCAGATACAACACTGGCAAAGGGCAACAAAAAGGTCCAAAACAATCAGTTGGGCCTGTTGGCCCCAGAAAACCAAGGATGTTGGATTTATCTGTTCCCGATGGAATGCTAAAGTGCAAAAAATGCCAAGAATCAAAAACACCAAAAGAGTTTCACAAAAACTCTTCCACTAAGAGAGGATATGCAACTATCTGCAAAAAATGCCGAAGTGTCCCAACAAGACCACGAAAACCTAGACGTGAGACCAACGAAACAGGGCAAATTAAATGCGTTAAGTGCAACTTATTTAAAAACCCAGATTCTTTCTATAATGCAAAAAACAGTTCTGGTAAAAATTCTAAGTGTAAGTCCTGTGTTCTTGGGCACGAAATTATCACCTACTTTAAATCTGACACACACTTAGAGTGCCGAAAGTGTAGAACCATTAAACCAATAGAAGAATTCGCGTCACACGAAACAACCTGCAAGCAATGCAATAAAGTAAAACACTCCCTAGAAAGGCAAGCATATTTAGACGCAAACCCAAAAATTCCAAGGGAACGACATTCTAAGTACAAAAGGCACGCAGAGGAAAGGAATATTATATTTAATATTACTCCAGAAGAATTCAATGCCATTGTTAGTGGTAAGTGCACCTACTGTGGAACAGACCAAAAAATAGGTATAGACCGATACGACAACAATGTAGGCTATATACTATCTAATTGTGTTCCGTGTTGTGGGACGTGTAATTTTATTAAACGCACTATGAGTGTGGCAGAGTTAAAAGATCATTTAATAAAAATGATCACCCACATGAGTTCTACACTTTAGAGCATTTTGAAATTTTTTTGGCGGAAATTTACCCCACCCACCGGCCCTCCTGTAACCCTTTAATTACACAAGACTTTTTCTATAAAATGTCTGTAAACCTCACACAAATTTTGTCACTACATTTAATGCTTTTATTTATCCGCCGGCCTCAACAAGCGGATAGTAAAGGCATTAACTTACTCTACATCATATTTGCTCACGATACTCAAAGCCTTTTCGTCACTTACATCAACACCGCACATACTCTGTGCGTTTGTTTGGAAATATTCAGCGGCAGCAATGAGATTTTCGCTGAGCAAAAAAGTGTGCATATGCGCAGAAAACACCTTGAAAGTCATCAGTGTAGCAAATGCTTGTTCTTCTTCTCCCCGTTCTTCTATATATTCGCGCCACAAGGAAGGCTTAGTAGCGAGCTGTTTCTCCAGAGCCTCAACCCTGCGAGCCAAACTCTCAATCTTGGCCACTAAATAGGTATCAGTCATTAGTTACCCGTGTGGTTGTTAGGGTTTTAAAGCCAAACGATCGCAGTTTCAGGCAAATATCCAACATTTTGTCGATACTGGTTGCTTTAAGAGACAAATTTTTCTCTCCTCGCTGATGGTTTTTGGCATGAATTAAGTAGGTGGTTGCAGGTACTTCCAATACTCTTCCTCAAATTGGTCTACACTTGCTGGGTGAAGCCAACCAAATATATTGATTTCGTAGAGTACGAGGCGCATAGTCTCAGTTTTGGGTGCTGTCGATAAAGTCAATCAGGCGTTGCACCCGCTTAATTTTGTTTTCGTGGGTTTTCATTTCTCCAAGCCCCACTCAACGAAATCAGCCAACCAATTTGTGGTTGTGTAAAGGCATTCGTTGTAGCCTAGATCATCGTCAGGATCGTAGTCTAAAGCATAGGTCAAGTCAGAAGCTACTTGAAAGGCCCAAAGACTGATGTTCAACACTTTGCTTCCTCTCTCATGACCTCGCGACAAATGATAGCCACGTAAGATCCTAGAAGCATTTGGGGATCGAGACTGTAGTGAGAAGAAAGCTTGTTAATCTCTTTTCTAGCTTTTCTGCCAATACGCGGACAATCAGCCAACCAGAGAAACTGATGGGCAATTTCAACAGCCTTATCAAACACTTTCTCATCAACCATAGTAACCTCCTACTAGTAATGAAAAGACAAAAAATAATCGAGATTGTCTTTCCTGAACCGTTCGCAATGAGCTTGCTTTCGCAGTTCGATAGGAGTCAAAAAATGAGAGATTACCAATTCCTTACCGTCTCGGAAGGTAATATTGTTATGGAATTTCCCGTCATCGCTCATACTGCAATCAATGACTGGAACCTTACTAAGGTCTTTCCATGTCTCTGGCTCGATATATTCTGGCAGGCACACACGAAACAAACGCCCATCCCCACCAACAAATTCTACATAAGAATTAAACTTACACTCTTCCAGTAATCGTTCGATACACATAATAACCTCCTACCGTGCCTTACGATTGGCACGACGACGAGAGTTTTTGGTTTTGCGGGAAACACTACCACCGCGCTGATGCCGGGTTTGCTCCATACGCAAAAAAGCCAAGTCCTGTTCTTGGGATGCTTCAACCACAGCTTCATCACCAAAGCCCAGTGAAACGCACTGGGTGTACTTGCCGTGGTACTTGCGAAGCCCAGAACCGGTCACAACTTCGGCGTAGGGAAGGGACCGTGTATGCCGAGCTTTCTCGGCTCGTTCCAGACGGTCCTGTACCTTGATCCACTTCTGCCAGCATTCAATAGAATCAGTCTTTGAGGGAGTTTGCATTTTGTTTAATCCTTTCTGCGTGGGTCCTAGAGTAAAGAAACCCTAAGGCCCACTGAGAACCGATTAAATGGTTCTTACTATTTACCTACACTGCACTACACTCGTCAGGCTCCGCCTTAGAGGGCGACTCACGACTGGTAAAACGAGGCCAACCCATATTTACTCCTTTTCCTGTCTGGCACTAATATAAGCATAGGCCAGGTTTTCTACGGTACGGGCTGGAGCTGCGTTTTCCCACGCCAAATTCCATACTTCTTTGTCAGTATGGCCAGCGTTTTCGTTGATATCTACTCCCAAATGCAAAGCTAATACGTAGTGAATCAGCTCGTGGGCAATAACGTGGTAAGACCTACGCTCACCAGACCTAAACTCTACATCACCCACGACATACATATAACGAAAGTCGTACAATCGTCCCCAATACCCACGAGAGCCATAACCTTCTTCTACGTCAGGGAGCATCCATTGGTGTTTTTTGTCGACAAATTCCAGACGCAGAAAACCGTGTGATTCTATATCCTCGGCCAAATCAGGCAGTTCTATTCCACGTTTGGCAAAGGCATACTCTACGGCTTCGACTGCCACTTCGATCATTGCAGGGTCGATATCATAGCCGTTTTCGACTACACAAAACCCCGAGATAAAATATTCTGTATTTTGGCAAGGATATTCACAAGCCAAACCAAAACAGGCAACCAAACAAAGTGCAATACGCTTCACGGTAAACTCCTATGGGTGTTTATCCTTCTAACTATTTCCCCGGCGAACCAAGAAAATAGGTGAAGGGAGAAACTTAAAACAGTTTCTTACACTGCGCGTTATAAAACTCCACAGTTTCGCTTAGGTCGGCAAAGTTGGCGCTGTCTACAAAAAAGCGTCGCGCCTCTTTATCACACCACAGCACACTATAATACCCAGGGTTTTGGCATTCCAGGACAATCATTTTACCACAACTGGAGTGGCTAGTTACTCTTCCTTTCCAACCAAAAAGATCCAGCAAATCTGTCACTTGTTCTACGGTTAGGTGCATTGTTTTGCTCCTGCTAATCAAACAGCTTCGTACACTGTTCGTTATAAAACTCTACGGCATCGCTTAGGTCATTGAAGTCAGCACAGTCATTTTCGCCATCGTACCATTGCACCCTGAAAATACCCACAACGGGACGTTCCAGGATAATCATATTGCCACAACTGGAGTGGCTGATGATTCTTCCTTTGCCATCCCAAGTAGCAAGAATGTCCAGGATTTGTCTTACGGTTAGGTGCATTAAAACAACTCACTATGCATGTAGTTGAAACACTTTACCGCCCCATCAACAGAATAACAGTATTGCGATCCTGTGTCGTTAGGACTTTCCCAAACAACCTTAAAAGGTTCCGGCTCAGTGTGGCTGGAAAAGCACAAAGAAAGAACGCCACGGGAACTTGACACTGTGGCCAAACACTTCCAATGACACAACGAAGCAATAGCGTCGTGGATTTCTTTTACTGTTAGGTGCATATTACCACCCGTTTTCCTTTTCGTAGTTTTCCTTAGCCCGGTCTAGGACTTCCTGTGTGTGCTTACGTATTTTATCGGATAGGCTAAGACCCTTTTCCTAACCTACCCTGTAAACTACGCGAGCCAAATAGCCTTCTGGAGAACCGCCTCAGCCTGACTCACCGAAAGCCTACCGCCGGAAGCCTTGACGATGCGGTCCACATTGGTTTGCTTCGCGGCCCGAGCAATAGCCGAAGCCTTGCGAGCTTGTTTGGCAGCCTGGAACTTTGCGAGACGCGGGTCCAACTGGATAGCCATCTTATGCTCCTGTGTTTCTGTGTTCGTGTTCTGCCATCCCTTTCTTTCACCCGCGACTTTGGACGCGGCGTAGGTAGGTTACAGAGCATCGGGTTTGGGCTTAAGCTATAGCCAAAGGTCAAGTCGCCGGTAACATTGGCGACGACACGATAGCCTTCCTGGTGCTCTCCGCCTTTTGGGCCCATACCTTTGGCGCTCCGGAGTCGATGGCCTTTACGGGAAACCCATCGCGCTTCAAGGTAATAGAGAGCATCTTAGGAAAGCTACAAGCCTTTTCCCGATGCAGCATACGACCTAGGGCTTTAGTCGCCAAATCCGTAGACTTGCGCCCAACAGCCTTACTACGTTCCTGTGGCAGTCCTTATGTAAATCCACAGGCTACGGGGCCGGCTTAACGTCCTTCCCTTGGACGTCTACTCGCGGTGCATATAGCGGCGAGTGTTAAAGTTTGAAGCAATAGCCTTCGCAGGAGCTTAGCTTCGTATTCCCTGTCCGGTGAGCCTTTCGGAAGTTAATTCCCTGGCACCGGAAACCATCTTACCCATCATGCCAGCTTTCTGGTAGGGTTGGTTTTCACCAACCTGACGGTCCCTGGATAAAGTGAGACCGGACGTGTTATAGAGTCGTCAACCTCTCGCTGCCTGCTAGAGTCAGGTAGGTATTTTGGTGTGTGTTTTTCACTAAGGTTTCCTTGGCCACCAAGCCCGAATTCCCTTAGCTACTTTGCACACACTTACTATACCAGCCCCGCTCTAGCGCGACCGTTCCTCTACTTTGGTTACCGGGGCCTAGGAATTCGCACCCCACCGACCTATACTAGCGCCGGCCTTGTAGTTTGGCCTTTTGTTTAAAGGCCGTGTATTCTATGCCCTTTTAGCTGCCAAAAAACTCCGCGCCCTATCAACATAGGCTTCCATCGTTTCACCCTGACGACGCTCTGGAAAATCACTTGCCGCCGGGGTTGCTACCTTTGCCTTACTCTTGCCCTTAACTTTATATCCCTTTCCCGCGCGATTTTCCAGGGCTTTCCGCTGCGCCGCGTTGAAAATCGGCCGGCCCTTTTGCCGCGCCGCGTCATCTTGGACCAAGCTATCAACGCAAGACTTTTTCGACTTCAGCCACACGTTGATTGTGGTGGCCTGGTCCTGTCCCAATAGCCTGACTTTTCCTTCCGGCCCGGGGTTTTTGTTTACCTGATAACTGGCACGGAAAGGACCTTCGAGACGCATCAACATTACTGACTCCCTAGTTGTTTGGTTGCTCGTTTCATCGGGCTAGGTATACGTATGAGTGTGTATGAAGCGACTAACCTTGCACCGGAACAAAACCCTGGAACACACTGTAGCCTACACAGCTACTACGAAACTCATACCGGTGCAGTCCCTTCTCTACTACCGCCGGGGCTGAGCAATAGTAATCACCGCACCCGCCACACTTCACCATCGGGCCCGCGGGAAAGCTTACTGCCCACCCATCAGCAGCGAGTACCTTTACCCACTCCTCCCTGCTATATCCCTTGGTCGCGAGCTTGGCAATCTGGTAGCGGGCGGGCAGACTCAGCCCTTTGCCTTTCAGTGCCCGTGCCGCCTGACGAACAGAGTATTTCTTTTGCTGCATTCCGTTCTCCCGTGTTGGTGTTAGTAGTTTCATCGGGCGGGCTAAGTGTACGGCCTAACCCTGCCCTGTGAAGCGACCAACTTACCTTTCCTTTACCACGGTGACTACCGTATCACCGGACACCACGACCTTCAGCCCACGGACCCGACACTCAACCGTAAAGTCGGACCCTGCTCGCTTTGCTCCACGGCTAATGGCCAGTGCAACCTGTTCCTCGCTAATGCCCCGTTGCCGCATTCTCTCTCGGGCGTGCCACGATATCGCCACCATAGTCGGACCCTAAGCTGCGGCGATCATTAGCACCAAGACCAGGCCGGAGAACAGCATTAACGGCAGGGCCCAACGAATGGCACCGCGGAAAATCACTACCAGAATCTTAGCCGCAGCGATCAACCCGAACAACACAAAGCCGACGGACAGGACCACCATCAGTAAAGTTGCCATGTTAGTTTCTCCATCAGGGCCAAGTCAGACGTGCAGACACCAACTTACTAACCTACTTAACCGGGAACAGCTTATCGACCAACGCCTGAGCTTGGTCAGGAGTAATTGACTCGTCTCGTACTGCCTTGGCAATTTGAGCCAAGGCTTCCTGTCCTTCCTTCGACTCTACTCGGGGCATAGCCTTGGCCTTAGCCTTGGCGTCCCAACATTCCTCCCCGCCGGCCGTGCCATCGTCAATCCTACTCCATACACCAGAGCCGCGGGAGAGACGATTTCGAGTGTAGCGATCGATTTCCATAGTCAAGTCCCTTCGAGTAGTGGGCCCTAGTCGTCAGGCCCGGGTTTTTTGTTTGCGCGGTCCGCGCCGCTTGCCCTTTTCGATTGCAAGCGCGGTGCCAACGACCAAAACCGAGCAAAATCGCGGAGTTACGCGCCGACGCACCGCGTCAGGAACCCAAAAAATCGCGACATCGGAGTCATACCGGTGTCGGTTAGACCACCAAAAAACCGAGCAAATTCGCGGAGTTAGGCACGAAACCGCGGTATGACACCAACGGCGCCGCGGAAATTGGTTAGACCACCACAAGGGTTAGACCAATTCACCACTAGTCCAGACCTTTGCCGTTTTTGGGCGCCGGGTTACAAAAAACGTCACTAATCGCCGGAAACAAAAAATTTTAATTGGCGACGTTTTTTGTCGTGGATAATCATATGTATGTGTGTGCCTATTAGTGTGTATGGATATATCCCAAAACAAAAATTGTCTATACTGTGTCTCATTACTCGCGACTCCTAAAAGACAAAATTTGCCCTTAGGAAAAACCTTCCCTAGTTTTAGTCGCACGTAACTACCTGATTTTATTAGGGCGGGATTTTTTGGGGAGGTAAAAAAGGAAGGATTTTCACTAGAGCAAAAAATAAAAAGGGCCCCAAGGCGTAGAAACCTTGGGGCCCGTGAAGGGACTGTGTTGGGACCGGTGCTTACTTGGAGAGATTGGCTTCCAGCGTAGCCCTGACTTGGGCCCTCAGCGCCTCGCCCTTTGCAATTTCCTCTGGAGTCGAGGGCCGGTAGGTGTCATTGCCCTTGTCATCCTTCCCGCCATCCTTCACCAACTTAACGAAGGACAGCTTGGCGATGTTATCCAGAGCGAAGCGATTGGCCTTCTCGACCATCGCTGGGGAGAACACCTTAGCCAACGACGCGCCGTAGAGGGTCACGGGAAACCGGGAGTTAATGCCGTAGATAGACACCGCTCCCTTTTCCGAGACCTTCATGGGGAGCAGACCATCCGCCGACTTGCCCTGGGCTTGGAGCGCTGCATTCTGGGCTTTGAGCGCTTCAATCTGGGCCATCATTTCTTCCATCGTTGCCATTTCTTTTCTCTCTTACTTTCTCTAGGAGCCTTTCGGCTCCGGGTTTCTTGCGCCGTCCGGTATGGACCTTTGCGCTTTGCACTGGAATACATTGCAGACAACGTGCCAACCGAAAAGCCCAATAAAATCAACGACTTACGGCCCGTGGTTTTTGACGCGGTGCAGCGGGGTTTCCAGGGCACCGTAAGTAGCTGAAAACATTAGGGCCGGTTTTAGTGGACCATGACGCCGGCGTCATAGGTTTGGAGAAAGCGTAAAGAATTCAACGACTTACGGTATGACTTGCGCGGTTTCCTGCGGGTTTAACCAATTTTACGCGCAATATTTGTCAGGCATTATACAGCGAACGATTCCAGCAATTATTGTCACCTGGTGACGGATATTGCCCACAGTGGAATAGGTTTTTTGGATTTTTGGTTTCTCTTGGTTTTAATTTCCAGCAACACAGTAACATCGTAATAGGTTGTTTTTTCTCTTTTCCTTTAGACCGAATTGGACTACCAAAAAAACTATACGTAATTTACCTCTCCTTCACAATCAACACCAACTATTTCCTTGGTATCTTGCTCACGGATTTTTGGTTTGCTTTTACGGTAATCTATTGCGTTTCATCACACTCACACCACTAAGCCACCAAGAAACTGTATGCAAAACAAACTCCTCACAGAACTCGTCTTTAAAACCAACTGTTGTAGGCTCCTGTAAAGTCTATTTTCCAACAAACCTGGGATTTTTTATTTCCTCCTATACACAACACATCAATTAATTTTTTTTCCAACTGTGATGTCATCTTATTTGAAATCGTACAAAAAACATACTCTTTAGTTGTTTTACTTTAGCTTTTTAAAAAATTAAGCCACTCTGCAACTGAATACCAACTAAATCCAGTAGAAGAAAACACATCTTTGGAACGAATTGTGTATGAGTTCTGTGATAAATTAATCATCCACTCAGCATCGCCGCCAGTGCATAAAATATCAAAATCCTCACAACTTACCCTACACCCAAAACGATAGTGCAGCAAATAAATTAACTTAATTTTATCGTTCATCTTACAATCTTACTCCAACCGGTGTATTTTAGGTGCTGCTCTACAAAATAATCACCTAAATAACACTCAAACCCATAAGTTTTGTCCAAATAAAAACGGACCTCATAAGTACCAATGTTTGCTTTTTTAACCAGCAACAAAGATCCATTTTCTAGCTTTTTGTACACTTGGTAGCCGAACTTATAAACTAGTAAGGCAATTATTTGAGCGGAGGTATACTCAACTACCACGGGGCAACTCCCACCAGTCTGTGTCGGCCAAAAACCCGTAAGACGCTTCGAAACACAGCATTTCTTCCTGGGAGTTTTTTTGAATTTCTACTAAGTCGCCTGAAATCCACAGCACAGTCCAATGGTATTTAAGCACCAGCAAAGTAAATAACTGAGAACCAGTGAAATAGCGGATATTCAAGACAACACCTTTCTAATTATATCAATGGAGGGCCAGTAGTGATAATTTTGGTCTAGTTCTATTAAGTCCTCATAGCCCGAATTTCTTACTACTGTGACTGTGTTGTTTTGCAGCCATCCAACGCGACAACCTAATTTTAAAGCCAGCAAAGTAATTAACTGCGGCCCTGTCAGATCCAAATAAACCCCACGTATTGCACCAATATTAATAATACCCATACCAATTGTTTCCTTAATCGTCCAGCCAGTAATTGTCATATAAACTCCAAATCCTCGTATAGTACGGCGTTCCTGCTTCGTCTAGTATTTCCAAATACCCAAAAAACTTAGTCGTAGTCCATTTGACTTTCCACACTAATTTCCTGCTAAACAGTAGTGTGTAGATAGTGTAAAATTCAGGATTCATTACTCTCCTAGGAAAACAAAAGTGTGTGGGTGCTGTTTGCCGTAATAGTCTATGTTTAAAATAAAACCCCTAAATCCAGGGTTTAGCCTGTATAAACGTTTTGCTTGTTGAGACGCACTGCTCGGGCTATTAAGTTTAAAAGTCTTACCGAACTTAAAAAATCCTACGTAAATATCAAAAAGTTCTTGCTCAGTCATTTGCCGTAAGCCTGTAGTAACAAAATCCACGAGAGTATCTTTTGGTTTTTTGATCAACTCTAATTATGCACTCTCCTGGCCCAGACCGAGAAACGGAGAAATCGAAGTTGTTTCTGGCAAATAATGAGTATAGCATAGCCACTGACTTGTTCATATTAACTCCGCCGGACCAGCACTATACCGGCATCGCTCCTTAAGGGAATAGCCCTTCTTGAGGGCGTCGGTGTAGAGTCCAATCAACTGTAAATCCATAATTTCTCCGTTTAAAATAGTAAAAAATATCCCAATAAAATCAAATACTTACGACGCACTAATTGTGTCTAAAAAAACAGAAATCTTTATACAAAATTCAGGGTGTTAAAGGTTTTTTTGGTAGTAAAAACGAGTAGTTATACGCGCATAAAATGATGCTTACACTGGCATAGCCGTTCTTCATAACCACCAAAAATCTTTCTTCGCCCAAGTCACCGCAAGACCTTATAAAAAAATCGTTTTTAAACAAATTGACGTATATGCTACTAATCGAAGTAGGAACGCTCATAAAACCACGCTCACGCTTTGAACATATTTATATTGCGCCATAAAAACATTATCACCTTTGTATTTGCAAACAAGGTATAACTCACCATACGACATTTCAAAACATATTGTTCCGTTGTATTTAAACAACCATATATATATTTCCTCTACTGCTCTAACACTCATACTCATAAAAACCACGCTCACAAAATTCTCTCTCCCCACTAATATTCTATCCCACCAGACCAGAAAACACCAGAATTTCGTATCCAAAACATACTGTTCCCCTATGTTTCATTATCATAGTATATATGTCTTTTACTGAACTAAATTGCAGTGGCTCCAATAGTTTGGCAAAAGTCTAATCGGCAGTAGAAACCCATTGCGCTCAAAAATATAGACATCGTAATGGTTGTGAAAGCTGGTTCCTTGACTAATAACCGCTTTTCTGGAAAACGCTAAATATAGTTCAATTATTTCTATTGGCATAAGTTCAGGTAATTGTTGATATTTTGTAAAATCAGGTAATTATTGATAATTTTTACAGAGGCCCAAATTGCATTTGTAGTAACCTTTTGTTGCTCGCGTTGGCATAGTTAAAATACCACCGCAGCAACCAGCCTCTAGTGTTTAGATAATCGCTTGGATCACTTAACCTAAGGCGCTCAAGTATTTCAAGCAAAGAATAATGAAACAAATATTCTTCTTCGTGGTGCTTCTTAAATTGATCAGTCCTCCACATAGCATAGTATAACAAAATCATATTTTGGGGCATATTTTGTATTTCTCCAAAAACTCCATTACGTCAGCCGGCAAAAAATATGCGTATTTGGAGAAAAATGCACAATACACCAAATAAATATCTTTTGGCACTAAATTCTCCTAGCCTGGCCCCGTGAAAACAAAAATCTGTTTTCCACTTCTATTTGTTGTATGTTTGGTGAATACAGTTGAAGCAACTCTTTATTTATTGTTTTACCATTAGTTTGATATAAGGAAAAACAATATATCTCTGGAACAAAATTTAGTTTTTCCACAAATAAGCCAAGTTTTCTCTTATAAAACTCAACATAAATAAAGTCTATGGCATCTTGAACCGTCATTTCAAGCATATTTTCTCCAAAAAATAATCAATCTTATAAAACGATTCAAATATATCCTCTGCTGATACTGGTGCAGGCCCACAATATATTTTTAAACTCTCAATTACGCCACCAAAAAGGTTTTGTCTAATTCTTGTTATTTCTGCGTCAGTAAGTGTTTTGTTTAAGAGTCCCACATATAAAAATGCTGTTTCACAGGGAAATTCAAAATCACACACTATTTGACAACTAGATATTGATTTCGGTTGTTGGTATTGGCTCTGGCTCATCTAAGTCCTCGTTTCCTTTTAAAATAATATACTGGTTTTGTCTCCAACCACAGAACCCTATTATGGTTTTTTTATTTGTTTTACCGTGACACGACAAAAACCTGTCCTCTGGGTTTGGGTCTAGCGAGTTGTCAGTTCCCACTTTTAAAATTACCAGTGTACCGTATTTTTCCCTGTTTGCCTCCGAGTTCATAGATTTCTCACTGGCGGCCAAATAATTGCCCAGCCCATTTTTTTCTACTGACTCTTTTATGTCCTCGGAAGTTAGGTTGAAAATTATGGGATACCAACCCTTTTCTACTAGGTAATTGGTATACTCTGGGTAGGTTCCAAAACACTCTCCCATAATACTTTGGCTGGGCCGTAGGTGAGCTGTTACTTCAAGGTCAGTCTCAACATTGGTCCAAGGCCCAGGAGAACAGGTTTTTTTATTAGCCTTTCCTCTTGCTTTCTTTTTTTCTCGCAACTCTATTATTTGCTCTTTGGTTACTCGGGTCTTTCTTCTTTTTTTCATGTTTTTTCTTTCTTTGTTCGGGTGAATTCCTGGCGGTAGTTGTTATATGCTTCTTGTGGACACTTTTAGCCTTCGGCCCCACAATTTTTGCAGTTTTTTTCATAATGGTGATATTTAGCAGTGCATCTAATTCTCCGTTAGAGTTGTGTAGCAGGCCATTGTTTAAAAGATCGCGGCACACTCTATAGTAGCAAACCCTATCAGAGAACTCAACACAAATTTTTACACCCTCTTCATATGTACTAAATTTTAATGAACCTTTAGAAAAAAGTAAGCACTTTGAACCAATCATGCAAGTTGCAGAACTTCCAATAATTCCTATATCCGCCATTTGACTATTTATCCAAACTGCTAGTGGTATGTCATTTGTTTGTATATTTAGTGTTTCTATGGTGCTGTCATTGTATGATTGTTGGCATATTGTTGTGTAGGTATAACTGGCTGACGTCGTTGTCCAAGTAATTGGTGAATAATAAATATAAGAACTACTCATTTTTTCCACTAATCCATCTAGACAGCAACCTTTGTTCTGTGAAATTTAACCTAACACTTATGGTTTTTTTGCCTTCCTTTTCCCAGGTCATTATTATATCGGCACTGTTCTCGTCAGGTTCATCAAATCCGGTGGCCTTCCATCCACATTGTATTAAGCTAACACAATATTTCCACCTTTTGTCGCTGCATTTTTGAGTTTCAGTTTGCTTGGTGGCTGTTTGCTGAATAACACTATCAAATAACTTAAATATATCGTCCATTTTATCTCACTTTTATTATTTCCATCCCCGGCGATTCAGAGAACCACCGTATTTGTGGGTAGGTGTCTAGTAAGAATTGTTTATAGTTGTCTAGGTCACCCAAAAGCAAAAACTTGTGGTTGCGGTAAACTCCTATGTTGGTTAGGCCCTGTAGCACGTCCAGCTTCGTCACAACGACCTCATCTGGCTGAACCAAGGACATTGCATAGTCTAGTTGGTCCAAATCGTTCCAGTGGCATCTACGCGGTCTTCCAGTGGTAGTGCCGTATTCCTGTCCACGTATTCTTAGGTCCTCGATGTCTGGATCATAGGGAGGTCCATCACCAACCCTACTAGTATAAGCCTTCATTACACCTATAGTTTTGTCTATTTTGTGCGCCATACTCGGAATTAAATTACCAGAAGTAACATAAGGATAACAGCCATAATCTATATCAAGCATAATACCCTGTGCTCCCTCGTATATTGCTGACTCTCCCTTTTTTATTGGTGGTAATCCACGGTAGGATTTAAAATTTATATGAGCTGGAGACAGCACCAGGTCAGAAACATCTGCTACCCTATCAAATTTTACCGAACCAATTATGTCTTCTACTCTTACACCGGCTCGCAAGGCCCTATCCGAATAAGTATAAGCCACACCTCTCTTAGTGCTACCTACACTGCTACCACTCGCATCCTTTTTCAAGTGTGTGTGGGTTGCTAAATGAACGTTATCTGAAATATACAGGTCTGGTTCAATCCCATTTTCTTTTAACATATCTAATTCTTCATTAAGAATTTTTAAATTTATAACCATGCCAGAATCAAGGGCAACCTTTTTACCAAACACTGCGCCACACGGAATATGATGCAACTTAAACTTTTTACCGGCCTCATTATAAACTGTGTGTCCAGCATTACAACTTCCAGTAAATCTTACGTTCCAATCATACTCTTTTGCAAATGATCCTACAACCTTGCCCTTCGCTTCATCGCCATATTGCAACCCCAAAACAACAGTTCTCATATTAAACTTTCCTTTTTACAAACTATCTTCGTCTTTATTTTTTTCTTGTGCTTCTTTTTTTACTTCATCAATCATAAATTCAAGTTGTTCTTTTATTCCAACAGATATAACATTCCACTCGTCGTTTATTTTGATAGCAACAACATAAATATTTAAATTTAATGGGCCATTGGATGCTTTTACATGAGCCAAAGAAACCGTGTAGTCATTTGAAAAAACAGAACTCACCAAATCTAACGACAAAGGAATTCCAAGTTCTTTAAATAAATAAAGAGTAACCAGGTCGTCCTGTGTGTCCCAAAACTTTTTAAATTCTGCATCAGCCAGGTCCTCTTTTTGATTCTCGCTACACTCTACGGCAGGCACACTAACAACAGTTTCTGGTGCTTTACTAGGAACTGTTGCACAAGAAGCCAAACAAAGAGCAAGCGCAATAAACAACTTATTCATCTAGAACTCCTTATTAAACCAAGAAACCACTGATTCTTCTCCACCATCCCTATAAAGTGCTATTAACTTTATTCCAAAATCAGAACTAGTGATTTTTGTCCAAAATTTATCGTCATCAATTAAATTATGACTTCCAACCTGCAAAATACATTCTTCTGTTTTCCCCTGTCCCTTTACACCAACAACCCACTTACAATCGGTTCTGCTGTCTGCTTTTTTGAAATTAGCATACCAACATGGCCGGCGCTCATCAAAACCAAAAACATTGTAGTCAAACACTGGGCTATTTTCTAATTCCATTTTTAGTCCTTAATAAATTGGCTGGCGCACAATTCGCAAAGTTGCCAGACCTCATTTTTGCTATCTTTAAACGGATAACAAAGTTTATAAGCATCACATTCTTCACATCTTCGCCACACTCCTCCACCCTCTTTGGTTTCGTGCATTTTCTTGGCGTGCTTTAAAATACTTGAAAAACTTTTCATTTTACACCAAAATTATTTCATTCCAATCTATTTCTATATCTATTGTCTGACCACTAGACATAGAAACGCTTATCCCCTCGTCGGTATATTCGAAGTCTTCAATCGAGTCTTCTGGATATTCCCTTTCAACCGCTTCTGTAATTATAGTTTCCAATTCCTCTGAATCTATGCTACTTGAATGAAAATCAGAGAGTATGCTTTCCCACGATATCTTATTTTCCATCTTTGTTTTTGTCTCCGGGAATTGAATTAAATATCTCCTTAATGATATTTTCTGCATCTAAGCTTTCTAAATCTGAAATAGGCTTAAACTGCTCAACTAAAAGCACTAGTAACTGCGAATTAACTTTAATAATATCATTAATGGGTGCTCCTGGGCTACCGGTAAGTTCTTTTAGTTTACTGCTAAGGTCCTCTATTTCTTTCCAACGATCTCGTGACTGCTTTGCTTTCTTATTAAGATCTCCAAAAATACTCATTTTAACCTTTCAGAAGACGTCCAATAATTTCGTTCTCGGTGAATACGAAATACTTTACGCCTTCCCACTCAAAATAATATCCGTCAAATTCTTTTATAACAACTCTATCTCCCGCTTTAACCGCCAAAGGAATATATTTGCCAGTCTCAGTGTTTAGTCTCCCTGGCCCTGCTGCTATTACGGTTCCTGTGCGAGACCTTCCCTTTACTGACTCTGGAATATAGAAATCACCCTGCTTGGTTTCTTCGTCTTTCTTTACAATAATGCGATCAAGGATTGGTTCAATTGGAAACGCTTCCATTACTTCTTCTCCTTTTTGCAACCTTTTTTATCGCAGGACTTTCCGTCTTTCTTATCCTTGCCCTTACAGCAATCCTTACCTTTTCCACACTTACATCCGCCATCTTTCTTCTTATCTGCCATTTTTATTCTCCTTTATTAAAATTTCTTTTTGTGAGTGGCTTAGTTTTTTAATTTTGGCCTCTCGTTTAAGTGCTTCTGATTTACTTAATACACTTTCTGACCACACTAATTCAAGTGGTAAATGAGCCCGAACGCATTTACTTCCTTTACCAGCGGCGTGTTTTTTTAATCGCTTTTCTAAATTATTGGTTATTCCAGTATAATAAGACCCATTAGATAGCAGCAGCACATATACTACCCACATTAGCAAATTATCTCGGGTGCGTAATACCAGGCGCAACCAAAAAAGCCTGGCATCATTTTATTTAGGGAATTAAATATATTTGTTAATTCTTTTAGTTCAGTAAGAGAGTTTAGCAAACTTTTATTAGCAACAAAAACATTGGCCTTCTCTCTTATTAGACGATCATTACCCAAAACATTAATTATTTCCGCTATTCTCTTTACTTCTTGTGCCAATTCCAATTCTATCATTGCTGAAAAATTAGAGAACCCAGAACTCTTGTTTTGTTCATTGGTCGCGCCGCGGGCAAGCAGTATAACACCATCTTTCCCAGTAGTAATTCTGCCATTCTCATTTAGATTAAATAATTTTGTGCTTGCGTGATTTCTATTATATTTTCTAATAAGATTAGGGATAAGAATTCTGCTTGGTAATTCTACCCTAACACCCAAATAACATTTTTTCATTTTTTACCAGTTTCAATCAACGCAATTTGTCTTTTATGATAATATTTGTTTTATTTCTTATGTGGTGTTCCTTCAATATATCCAGAACCAGTGACTTTCATCCATACAGCTTTTTCCCGCAATTCCAAAATATTGTTTGCCCCACTATAGCTTAGGCCAACTCTAACTGACGCACATAAATCTTCTATAATCTTGGTTGCTGATCGTCCGCTATACAAAATCTTCTTAGAAACACCTTCTGCTGGAACGCCTATTTTTGGTTTAGACATATACTTTGCTCTTGCTTCTTCGCTAGCCATTCCCTGAAAGTATTTATATAGAACTCCATCTTCTTCTATAAATTCACCAGCAGTCTCTATTGTTGCCGCAAGCATTCCACCAACCATAACTGCATCTGCTCCCATGGCAAGCGCTTTTACTACATCGCCTGCCTTTCTGACTCCACCATCTGAGATGATCGCAACATCTGGATATTCATTTGAATATATTATTTCTGTAGTATCTCCAACGAATCCAATTGGAATCCTATATCTAATCCGCACACAATCCTCTACTGCCATTAGTTGTGGAACACCATGCCCTGTCACCTGCCTAGTTGTACATAATGAATTATGTACAATGGCATTATTTGCTATGAAACTGTGATCTTGCGAATCAACTTCAATATCAAAAGTATCAACTATTTCTTCTGTTTCCGACATCCCATTAATTGTTGCAACCTGATAATTTTCTGTCTGATTGAACTCTGGGCGTTTTACAGAACGCGCGGTATAGGATATTTTCCAATTATCTGTTGGACCAAAGTGATGCTCTTTTGGTGGAATTTTTTCTACACAAGATGGGTAAAACCCATTTACCATATAATGAATCCACTGAAATAATTCAATAATACTTTTAGAAGTATTTGCTAGTCCAACTCGACCATCATTAGCATAGTGGCCATCGCTATCCAGCAATCCATCATATAATCCTTTGCAATACTCTTTATTGGAGCACCTAAGATAGTCTGGTAATTTCTTTTTGTTTCTTTTCCCAAGTTCCTCAAAAAGTCTTATAATTGGATTACTTCTTACCACCACAAGTATCATGTTTTTTTTCTTACTTTCTTTCACAATTGGTTTATATCCAAAAACCCTTTCAAAGCAACCTGATACTTTGTCGGCAATATCTTTTTCGGTAATGTTAAAATAAAAATTCATAGCTCCAGATGTATTTCTGGCAAAATTAGTATTTTTACATTTCCTCTTGGTAGAGGTATTTATTTTGGCGCAACCATCCCCAAGAAATGCCCCTAATAAATACCCAAATTCATACGTTGGTATAATATTTTCATATTCCACAAAACCATTCATTCTCCTGCGGGAATAGGAATACTCGGATAGATTAATACAAAAATCTGGAATAATATCAAAATTAATCACTCTTGGTAATAGTAAAAATTTCTTCTCTTTACAAGTCTCTATTGTTTCCCAATGATACCTAGAATTTCCACTCTTTTCATTTGTATCTAAAACCTTAGATTTAGAAATATCATTCGGATCTTTTCTTGTAGACAAATCACCAATCCAATGTAGATGATCTCCAGTTACACAGGTACTTTCATACCAAAAATTATTTTTATATTTCAAAATTTTTCTTTTGCCAGAATATCTGGTTCCAACAACGGTTACTGGATTTCCATCTTTCCCTATTACTCTGTCCATTACAACAATATCTTTAATATTTTTATAGGATCCGTTGGCCATCATAATCCTAGTGTCTCCAGAAAAGCATCCTGAACCTATACCTACCCTCAAAGAATTAGCGCCAGCTTGAGCTAAACGATATGCTCCTTCGTATGAGCAAACATTTCCGGCCATTATTTTGGCATTTGGAACAATAGACCTAACCCTTCTTACCGCATCTACGCTTAGTTCATTGTGACCATTGGCCACATCTACACAAAATCCTGTAACACCAGCTTTACTTAAAGCTATTGTGCGTTCTTCCACATCTCCGTTTGCACCAACGGCCGCATAAAATGGTGGTAGTGTATCTAAATTAGCCGGATTAAATCCAGCATCAATAATTTTCTCGAACGCCTCGGTCGCCATTCTGACTTGTGTTTCTGTGTCCATATAGCGATGCAATACACTTGTGGCACCAATTTTCCACATAGCGACTATCATATCGTGTTCGGTGACAGTGCTCATTGGCGCAGATACAACTGGCAACTTATATTCAAAACCATTAACTGGCACTGTTATATCTGGATCTTTTCTTGATTTTACCTCAGAATATTGTGGAACTAAAACCACATCATCAAAAGTATAACCTGTTTTTGCTTCGTCTAACTTGCTCATCTAACCTCCACTCGCAAAAAAAAGGGAGCGTTCCTTGTGGTTCGCTCCCTGCGTATTAGATTTTACTTCCGATATAGATTCTTCAAATACTTCTTGGTCTTCTTTAGGCCAATCTTTGCTGCCTTACGCTCAACAGCCTTTGGTGTTCTATCTAGCAATACCGCTACCTTTGAATTACTGTTGTTGCGAAACAAATTCTTCAAAGTTCGTAGCTCTTCTAGTGTCCATTCCATACGCTGCCTGCGACAATTCTCTTGATCACTCATTTTGTCTTTCTCCTTAAAAATGTTCTGGCGACTATCGCCAGCACCAATATCATATCCCGCCTTACAAAAATTTTAAACCGGAGCGAGTAGAAATTTTTTCAGCTCGTCTAGTTGTGCTTGGTTCAAATCAACGGACAACATAATTGTTTTCTTATATCCGTTGGCGGCACACAATATTAATCTAACCTTACCATCTTCTTTTTGCTCTAATTCCAAGAAACTCTTATCTTCCTCGAATACTATTTTCATTTTTACCTACAATTCAAATAATTCCACCACTCCTCTGGCACGTCCAAGGACTCCTCCAACAAACAGGCTCTCTGAATAGTGTATATATTTGGTTTTCGTGGAACAACTTGCAACTTTAAACCAGCCTCTTCCGGTGTTCTGTTGGATTTTATCCCATTACATTTTTTGCAACACAGCACGCAGTTGAGATAATCTGTTTTGCCTCCGCGTGATTTTGGCAGTACGTGGTCTATTGTTCCAGAGTGCTTATCTACGCTTCTTCCGCAGTAGGCGCACTGTCCTTCGTCTCTAATCATAAGGTTTTTACGAGAAAATCGCAACCTGTTTTCTTGCGCTCGCCACGGAACACTAACCAACAACCTAACTATCGATGGAATATCAAAAGTCTTACCAGAGTGTCCTATACTTTTTACTACACTACTTTCCTGAACCGCTTCAACCTTTCCTTTAACCATTAATTTGAGAGCTTTTTTCCAGGGCACCAGCGTAACAGATGACCAATTCTTATCCAACAAAAGCACTCTTTCCATTGTTTGTCCTATTATTTGAATATCATATCTTTTATTTCATCAATGTTTAAACCAAAGGGATCGTTCTTACGTCCAAACGGTTGTGCAATCATATAGTGCGTGATAATGTTTTTTTCAACTATGGCTGGATATTTTGCAACCAGGGCCTTACACAGCGCAACTAGTTTTTCAATCTGTTCATCGGGATAAGGAACAAACCAACCTTTCGTTTTCTTGCCATCTGGATAAACGATTTCTCCCTCAACCGGCGAAACAGTTCCAGTATATTTTGTTGGTTTTGTCCCAACCATATAATAGAAACCATCTGGTTTTTTATCAATAATTCCACAATTGCATATTTCTATTCCAACGGAGAACTTATTAATATCGTTTTTACCTTCCCACGAACTTTTTCCGGCATGCCATGACTTTTGCGAAGTATCTACCAAACAAACCAATTCACCATCAGTACCCAATACAAAGTGCGCGCTGGCAGAAGAAACTGGATTTTTAAGCCACGACACTATTCCTTTAGTTGAACCTGGGCCAGTGTGGTGTAAGACAATGTACTCAACCTTTCCGCTCCGGGCAGATTGATTTGGTGACTTATCAAATGTTACTTTATCTAAATCAAGTGCGGCTATTTTTGTCATAGTGTTCTCTCCATTGTTGATTTCAATTTTGTCGTCTAATTTATCGTTTGTTGTTTTTGTTATCATTACTCTTCTCCAAAATATTAAACTCGTAGGAATAATTTACGTCCGATGATTTTTTACTCCACGACTCAATCCACTCGTTCGCGTTTATGCTAGGAAACCAAACATCTCCCTCAAACTCTGCGTTTATTTTTGTTATATATAGTTTTTCTGCATATGGAAGAAAATATTCATACACTGACCCTCCGCCAATTATCATTATTTCTTGTTCGCCGCCTATATTAAATATTTCCTCGGGACTTTTTACGACAGAAACCCCAGCAAAATCTGATTTACTTATGACTATATTCTTTCTATTTGGTAGGGCCTTTCCAATTGATTCGTATGTTTTTCTACCCATTACAACCGTTTTGCCAATTGTTTGACTCTTAAACCATTTCATGTCCTCTGGTATGTGCCACAATAATTTTCCAGAACCACCGATAAGGTTGTTTTTATCCATCGCACATATAATAGAGATTGTCAAACTGATACTTTCCCTGAAATTTTTGGATGGCACTGATAGTTGGTTATTTGAAAATCACCAAAATCAAAGTCATCGATGCTGCCTTTATTGGCAACCACAAGTGTTGGTAAGCTAAAGGGAGTTCTGGAAATTTGCTCTTTGCATTGGTCTATATGATTTAAATAAATATGGCTATCACCAAAAGTATAATACATTGACCCTGGACGATATCCCGTTAATTCGCAAATCATATAAAGCAAAAATGAATACGACGCAATATTATATGGACCGCCCAAAAAAACATCACAACTGCGCTGATAAACAGCTATATTTAAATCTCCGCTTTTACCATCTTCTGCAACAAAACCACGATCCTTATCGAGAGTAACATTAAATTGAAACAAAATATGACACCACGGCAAAGCAGCATTATCCACATTAACTGGATCCCACGCAGATACAATATGGCGTCTTGATTTTGGGTTTACCTTTAAATCATTGATAACTTTTTGTATCTGATCGACTCCACCAAAATTTCTCCACTTTATTCCATAAGTGTGCGGCAAAGTTTTACCGTTTGGAGTATCAAGCATCCACTCATCCCATATATGAATGTTGTTTTCAATAAGAAAAGATGCATCAGCAGTTCCTTTTAGAAACCAAAGCAATTCACCAATAATACCCCTGGTGAACATTTTCTTTGTTGTCAGTAAAGGAAATCCATCACTGTAGTTGTGGCTTATGCTGCGGCCAAAAACAGAAATAGTTCCTGTCCCTGTGCGATCGCCGGATTTAATTCCATTGTCAAGAATATCTTTTACTAGAGAAAGATACTGTTTCATTTCTTTACTCTTTCCTTTCTTTTTTACTCTGATACTTTTTTGTCAGCTCTTAAAGCTATTTGCATTTTCTTTACAAATGAGCTATAGGGCATTGCAACACACAGTGTTGTTCCACAAGTTAGCCTGACGAATGTTTCATCTTTTGCTTCGCCACTATTAAAAAGTGTGATAGTTTGCGTGTTTATCTGAACCTCCATGGTTTCTTTTATAAAACCAGGATTACCTTCAACTTGCTGACGAATATCTACCTTCATAAAACTCATGGTGTTACCGCCTATTTTTTTATTTTTAAAACTGACTTTATGTCTTCGTGCAACTCCTCTATTGTTTTTCTTGCATCCATCACCACACAAATTCCAGGATATTTTTTAGCAACCCACAAAAATCCATCCCTAACCCTTTGATGGAACTCAAGGCCCTCTCTCTCCATTCTGTCTCCACCAGCAAATTCCTTATTTGTTCTTCGTGCTCTTTCTACACCTATCTCGACCGGAATATCTAAAATAAAAGAAACATTTGGGAGAATAAACCTAGATGCTACGCCAAGTGTCTCAAAAAACCAATCACCAGAACCTAAATTTTTATTTCCGCGCCCAAACCCCTGATACGCTATCGTGCTAAAAGAATATCTATCACTTATCACCCATTTCCCAGAGTCTATTGCTGGGGCTATACATGAACTACAATGCTGCGCGCGATCGGCTAAATACAGAAAAAGCTCTGCCCTAGAATCAAGTTGGTTGCTTGGGTCCAGCAACATTTTTCTTATCTGCTGGCACTCCTTCGACAACAAAGTCCCTGGTTCCTTTGTTAATACGTTTTCTATCTGCACGGAATCAAGCCAACTCGACAATAATTTTGCCTGTGTTGTTTTTCCTGAGCCATCTGGTCCTTCTATTGCAATAAACATTACTTTACACCTACGACAACTGATTTATCTTCCATATACACCCTACTAGACACTTCATTAAGGTCTATGTCTTCTGGTTTTTGCCCAACAATAGTTACTGTCTCACTCTTTGAATGTGGATTAAACCCGTACACACGAACATACAATTCATTCTCTAGTTCAATTTTCTTTTTCCCCACAATTGCTTTTTGTTCCTGGGATGTTGCGCCAAAACCCTTATTGTTTGGATCACCGCACACAAACAAATACATAGCATATAAATCTGAAAATGATAAATCTTTCATTCTAATTTTACTCCGTTTTTGTTATAAAGATAATATTTCCTTGTTTTTTAATATCTTCTAAAATATTATTGATTTCTTTCAAATTTTTTTCTTGTTCTGCACATTCCTCTAAAGTAGACCTCAGTGTAGATAAAAATTTCATTGCGCTTTCTGCTTTTTCTAGAGCAGTTTCATCTAGTCCGGCCAAATATAAAATTAAATTGTTTTCTACGTGCTCTTTTCTATAGGTGTCCAATAAATAGTCACCAAGATTATCGTATCCCTCCAAGTCATTTAGATTCATAGAAACTTCCTCACATATTTTTCACGATGCCACTGTGTCTTGCCGTGTTTTTTTAAGGCCGCTATGTGTTCTGCTGAGTAATATGTTTTGTTTTTATTCCATTCGTAATCAGGATGGACTAATTTGGAAATTTCATCTACACGAGCATCGTGATCAACTTTCGCCAAAATACTGGCCGCGGCGATTGATATGGACAGAGAGTCACCTTTTACTAGGGCCTTTTGCTCTATTTTGATTTCTGGAATTTCTTTATCTCCATCAATTAAAATATAATCTGGCTTTATTGTTAGAGAATCAATAGCACGACGAAAAGCCAAAAATTTTGCCCAGTAAATGTTTAATTCATCTATTTCTTGTACTGACGCAGTGGCAACAGAATAATCCAAAGCATATTGTTTTATTTTGGGATATAGCTCTAGTCGCTGTTGTGGTGTTTTCTGTTTAGAGTCATTAAGCCCTGGTAATAGATTTTTATAATCTATATATGGTGGAAAGATTACCACCGAGCAAAAGACTTCAAGGCCCAATGACCCACATCCACTTTCGTCACAGCTTCCAATGTACTGGTAATTGGGCCACAACTGTCTTTCATAATCGTCATTAGCTGTCATATTTAAGACCTTTCTGGTGGTTCTGACGTTTGAAGTGGTGATATGGTGTCAGGTATTATTACCCCGCTCTGCAACAAAACTTCACGAACAAGTTCTGGTGTGATTTTTTGTTTGTAGTTGAAGCGGATTAACTTGATTCCACCATTCTTGGTCAGTTTAGTTTTTAGTTTGTCTCGATACTTTAAGTCTTTGAAGTCTAACTCCATCTGCGTATCAGATATATTTTTATTAAATCTAATCGGCCTAAAGTGTTGTTCTCCATCGTATTCAATGGCTATGCCTAAATTAGGCAGATATATATCAAGTTCTAATGTATAGCCGGTTTTTGGGTTTATCATACAATTAACTTTACGACAATTTGGAATAATCGTTTCATTTGGGAAAAAACTGGCTATCGCCGTAGCTAGCTTTCTTTGTGTTTTACCTGCCGCACATGTGGGGCACCAAGTTCCATTATTTCCGATTGCGCTAGCGCTTGTTTCCCACTGATGTCCCTTTTGGCACTCCCAAAGCATATCTTTGTGCAAAATGTCTTTATATTCGCTCGACAAACATCTTCCCCCGTTTGATATGGCAATCTCTTGACACCACCGTAAGTCTTTTTTCATATATCCTGCGCAAACCGGACACCATTTACCACTAGCGATGGAAGCAGCACATGTTTGCCAGCGGTGTCCTTCATTACACTCCCAAAGCATATTTTTATCTTGGTTCCCATTATACTCAGTTGATAAACACTTTCCACCCCTTTCTGTGGCCAAATCATAACACCACTGTATTGTATGCCTTTTAGTGCCGCCGCAAACTGGGCACCATCGGCCCTGATTAATTTTGTCAGCGCAAGCCATCCACTGGTGTCCCTCTTTACATTCCCACAGCATATCTTTACTTATCACGTTTTTATACACCGTTGATAGGCATTTGCCGCCTCTCTTTGCGGCAAGGTCATGACACCATTGCAAAGTGTGTTTTACAACTCCTGCGCACTTAGGGCACCATTTTCCTTGCCTAACGCTATGAATGCTGGTTGACCAAACATAATTACACTTGTCGCACCGCCATAACATGCTTTCGTTTGCTCCAACATATACTTCCGTTAGCAATGCTCCACCATGTTCTTTTGCAGTCTGCTGACAAAACTCAATCGTAAACTTTTTCATATTATAATAATTCAGATGCCAAGGTAGCCAACTCAGAACGCTCGCCTTTTGTAAGTGTAATGTGGGCAGCGATACCGGCATTCTTAAATCTTTCGATAACGCATGACAGTCCGTTTGTTGCATAGTCTAAACGCTCGACATCAATTTGTTCTACATCGCCGTTTAATATAATTTTTGTATTTTTAGCGCAGCGCGTTATCATGGTTTTTACTTCATGTCTGGATAAATTCTGACACTCGTCAAGAATCATGAACGATTCCGCGAAGTTACGGCCTCTAACAAATGAAAGTGGAGCTATTTCAATCTGCCCATTAGACTTAAGTACGTCTACATAATTTCCCTTATCTGGAAAAATTACATCCAGAGCATCATTCATGGGAATCATCCACGGTTCCATCTTCGAATTTATATCACCAGGAAGGAAGCCAATTTCGGACCCAACGCTTTGTATTGGTCGCGTTATTACGACTTTTTTATAAAGCCGACTATCCAAAACTTGTGCAACGCCCGACATCAACGATAACAAACTCTTCCCCGTTCCTGCCCGACCGCTTACTGTTACTAACTGTATATTTGGATTAAACAGCGCATCTAATAAATACTTTTGTTCTCTATTACGAGGAGCAATTCCCCAAGCACCACCACAATTATTTAGTTTTTCAAAAGCGGAACCATTAAAACGAGCGAGAGCTGAGTGCTGTGGATTTGTTTCATCTATCAGATTCAAATACTCGTTGGTGTACAATTTTTCAGGAACAAAGTACTCAACTTTTTTAAAGGAATACAGCTCATCAATAACAGAACCGGGCACAAATAACTCCCTGTTTCCGCTGTACATTCCACTAAGGTCTCGAACAACTGCTTCTGAATTATAATCCTCAACGCACAGTCCAAGAGCATCACACTTTACTCGAAGACTTAAGTCCTTTGTCACCAGCACAGTACCACTATTTGGATTTACACTATTAATCCATTGAACCAAACCAATAATCTTATTGTCTACTCTTTTTGTGTCCATGCCATCAGGGCAATCATTATGGCTAATTTCTACCCTTATTAGTCCGTTTGATTCTGTTTTTACGCCATCCCTTATATTTCCCGCCGCTCTCAAAGAATCCAAAGATCGTATAACAATTCTTGCATTTTGGGCTACCGTGTCATTTCCAACTTTTTTCTTATCTAACTCATCTAGAACTACTAGCGGAATCACAACCTCATTATCCCCAAAAGAAAACAGAGATTTTGGATCGTGTAAAAGAACATTTGTGTCTAGAATATAGATTTTATTCATATTTGGGTATTTTGCTCCTGATATTTTTATAACAGAAACCTGTTATAAATGATTTTTATTTACTGGTCTTGCGCTTTCCCTTTATCGACCATTCATTTAAATGAATTTCATAGTAGACATCCTTTCCTTCGATACGCCTAACACAATTAGGCTCTTTCCAGTGAGCAATTAGATTTTCCTCCTTTGCTGGTAGCCAACCAGACGATTCTTTTGTTTTGCCCTCGTGCCACTCTCGCTTATAGATTAATACGCTGCCGTCGGTGCATAATTCAACCTCAATTCCCATTCCTTCCAAAAAATATCGCAACTCCCTAATATCATTGAGATTTAGTGTTTCTTCGGGCACACCTAGAGTCTTTAAAACCTCTAGGGTCCACAAATACTTTGCTTCATTAATTGTTTTGATTTTATCAGAAAGATTGCAGAGGATGATATTTGCCATTCAACATTAGCAATACATATTATTAGATTACTTGCCAGTTGAACCAAAACCGCCCAGGTTTCTTTCTGTGGCCGGAGTCAGTTCTTCAACTTCCACAACTTCAATTTCTGGTAGCTTTTGTATGACCATTTGGGCTATACGATCACCATGCTTAACTATGAATGTATTTGGTCCAAGGTTAATAAGTATTACACCGACCTCTGCACGGTAGCCAGAATCAATGGTTCCCGGAGAATTTGCGATCGTGATACCATGTTTGAGTGCCAAACCGCTTCTTGGCCTAATTTGTGCCTCGTATCCGCTAGACAGGGCCATACAGAAGCCTGTTTTAACTAGTGTTCTACATCCCGGGAGTATATGCTCGGGCACCGGACTATTGTTTTCGTCGCCAAGATAAGCACACAAATCATAACCGGCATCTGATTCATGTGCTTTTAGTGGTAATTTAGAATCGGGATATAACTTCTTAAATTCTACTTTCATTTGAGTCTCCTAAGTTTATTCCAAACTTTTTAAGTTTTTCTGTAATATAATCTTTTGTTAATGGTTCTGTATAATCAAATCTAATAAAACTGTTTACATCCTCTGGGTGTTCCAAAATAAGTTCGTTTTTTACTTGGTCGCGATAAATTTGTTTTTTAAAATTTTCTTCTGCTTGATGCTGAGATATTCCACCAAAACGAACTGGACGGAAATGATGCTCTCCATCGTATTCTATGGCAAGCTTTACTTCTGGCACCCAGATGTCTATCAATAAATTATGATTGGTCTTTGTGTTTTTAAACCAGGAAAATGTTATTTCTCGCTCTATAGTATAATCACAAAATATTTGTTCTATAATTTTAGTAATTTTGTCTTGTGTCTTGCGCTTACAGGAGGGACACCAATGTCCAGTTTTTATAGAACTAAAACAAGCTTTCCATGTGTGACCATTTTCACACTCCCATGCCATTTTTGTTGTGTTATTTTTATATTCTGTTGATAGACATTGACCACCCTTAGATTCTGCATATTTTTGACATTCCTCTAGGGTTAAAGAAATACTGTGAGCACAATATGGGCACCAGTGCCCGAACTTTATAGCACCGAATCTAGCTTCCCACCTATGTCCTTCTTTACATTCCCACAACATTACTGTTGCGCTATCTTTATATTCTGACGACAAACAGTTTCCGTTTTTTGATTCTGCGTATTTTTGACATTCCTCCAGTGTTAACAAAACCCTATGAGCACAATATGGGCACCAATTATCAAAATGCTTCATATTTGAAAACGAAGATTTCCAAGTATGCCCTTCTGCACATTCCCACACCATTTTTGTTGTGTTATTTTTATATTCTGACGACAAACATTTTCCATTTTTGTTGATTGCATAATCTTGGCACTCTTTTAATGTCAATCGTGCTGTGCCCACACAAAACCCACACCAACTGCCGCTCTTCTTTACTGCACCAAAGTTAGATTTCCACTGGTGTCCGAATTCACATTCCCACACCATTTTTGTTGTGTTATTTTTATATTC
>Ga0105099_10000030_pt1 | contig 97946 bp, 84 predicted proteins | sample PPLLak3cmMay2015_2_FD_79138 | JGI IMG/M metagenome (GOLD analysis project Ga0105099, IMG submission 79138) | Freshwater sediment microbial communities from Prairie Pothole Lake near Jamestown, North Dakota, USA - PPLs Lake P8 Core (1) Depth... | ecosystem: Environmental > Aquatic > Freshwater >... | reverse complement strand
TGGAATATCTCTACTGGATAAAAACCCAATAAATGAACTATTTACAAACATAGATTACAATGACGTCAAAGAACTTAACTATAACCAACTGTCACTCAATTTAATCTAAGTGGACAGTCATGAAATTTAATATCAATTTATTTTCAGAAAATCATAATAATTATGAGCCCATTTTATACCTTTATACATAATTTGGGTGATACAAAAAGGTTTATTTTTGATAATCAAAATCATACTAAATCCTAAATTTTATATAAACATCTAATAATTAATAGTTTATTCTATAAAAATCAAATAATAGATTGTTTCAAAAACTTAAAATTTTAAAACGATTATGAAAAGAAAAATTCTGATTTTATTTTTGGCAATACCGCTTTCTATCTTTGCCAAAACATCGACCTCCGAGGACACGCTAAAAACAGCCTTTGGTTGGAAAAACCCCCCTGAAAATATTATGAAAGTGCTTAATGCACCTCAACTTCCTATGGTTTGGACATCACCAACGGGTGAATATCTATTCCTTGCCGATCCAATCCTTTATCCTCCTCTTTCGGAGCTTGGAGGGCCAATGTATAAGCTGGCAGGTTTAAGGGTAAATCCTCTGAATAATAATTACCATGGCGATCATGGAGGAACATCTCCTCGACTGCTCCGTATTGATAATGGATCAGTACAGGCGCTTGCACTGCCAAAGGATGCTGAAATAATAGATGTAAGCTGGACCGTCGACGGAAAACAATTTGCCCTTACAGTTGGATTTACTGATCGTGTTGAACTTTGGACAGGAACGGTTGACGGCAATGTAAAAAAGATTGATAACCTGCAGCTCAACCCCTTGCTTGGGAATACAGTAAGCTGGCTCCCTGATCAAAAAAAATTAATTGTATTTGCCATTCCAAAACGTGGTGAAGCTCCCAAAGCTCCAGTTATTCCCTATGGCCCCGAAATAATGGAAAGTTCAGGTTCTACTGCTCGCTCCACCTATGAGGCACGCAATCTGCTCGAGACCGATCATGATGAAGCGCTTTTCGAGTATTATACAAAATCTGAATTGATAATTGTTGATCCTTCAAACGGAAACCTAACAAAATTAGGCAAAACCGATATTTACACAACAGCAATATTTTCGCCAGATGGAAAATATATTCATATTGAACGCCTTGTAAAACCATGGTCGCATGAGGTTGCTTATTGGCGTTTTGCCACTGAGACTGAAATCTGGAACGACAAAGGTGAATTCGTATCCAAAATAGCTTCGTTGCCGTTGGCCGATAATGTTCCCGTTCATGGAGAGCGCATGGGCCCCCGTTCGATTTCATGGCGACCAACAGTACCTCACACGTTGTTTTGGGTAGAGGCTCTCGACGGAGGAGACCCCATGGCCAAAGTATCGCATCGCGATAGGCTAATGAGCCTAACAGCTCCTTTTACAGGTGAACCTAAAGAAGTCTATAAAGCAGAGCATCGTATCGAGACATGGACGATTAGATGGGGAGCCGAAAGTGGTTTGGTTATGCTAACTCAAAACGAACGAATGCGCAGATGGAACTACACCTGGTTGCTAGATGTTGATAAGGGCACATCACGCCTATGGTACGATCTTAACGAAAGTGACATGTATGGCAATCCGGGCTACCCTCTTATGCGCCCAATGTCCAATGGAAAATATGTATTTTACGAAAAAGGGGGAGCTGTTTATTTTAGAGGAAGTGGAGCTACAGACAAGGGAGATAGGCCATTCCTTGACCTTCGCTACATAGAAACCGGAAAAACAAAACGACTTTTCCGTTGCAATCCTGATAAATACGAATTTTTTGTGGCTTTTGCAGGTAACGAAAATAGATTTGTATTACGCTCCGAGTCTGCGGTTGATGTTCCTAACTATTATCTTGCTACGTTTGGTCAGGAGATAAAGGCAGAAAAAGGGGAAGCGGTGATGAAACTGAGCAGGAAACCTATAACCCAATTTGTTGATCCGACACCGGAACTACGCAAGATAGAAACCCGTATTGTTCGATATTTCCGCAGCGACAGTGTACCGCTTAGCTTCAAATTGCATCTTCCTCCAGGATATAAAGAAGGAACACGTCTGCCAACAGTTCTTGACGCTTACCCTTTAGAATACTCAGGAGCAGCTACTGCTGGACAAGTAAGTGGCTCATCCAAGCGATTCATGCGTATATATGGTGCCTCGCACCTTTATTTCCTGCTACAAGGGTATGCAGTACTCGATGCTACAGCCATGCCAATGATTGGCGATCCTGAAACTACCTACAATACTTTTGTGGATCAACTCGTTGCCGATGCAAAGGCTGCAGTAGATAAAGCTGTTGAGATAGGTGTTGCCGATCCCGATAGGATTGGAATAATTGGTCATAGTCATGGTGCGTTAATGGTTGCCACACTGCTTGCGCATACCGACTTGTTTAGTGCAGGTATAGCACGCAGCGGATCGTTCAACAAAACCAACCAGCCTTTTGGATTTCAGTCGGAACGACGTTCACTATTTGATGCCAAGGATGTATATATTCAGGTATCGCCTACTTTCGTTGCTAACAAAGTAAATGAGCCAATACTTATTATCCATGGTAAAGACGATTCCAACCCGGGTACACGAACCTATCAGTCGGAGGTGTTCTATGAAGCAGTTCGTGGTACAGGAGGTATCGCACGATTAGTACTATTGCCATTCGAAGATCACGGTTACAGCGCACTCGAAAGCAATGAGCATGTGCTTTGGGAGCAGTTGGAATGGTTTAACAAGTACGTAAAAAACGCTCAACCCAGAGCTATTAAGAAATAGTGATTTTTGAGGGGTACGTTTAATAAGAGTTTTCATACAAAGAACGCAAAGAGGATGTATGCTTTGCGTTCTTTGCTTTTTGAATGTTTGCAAAACATCGAACGAATAACGAACAACGCTCAACGAATAAAGCCTGCAAGAATATGAAAGCGGAGGCAGAAGCCTAAACTTAACAGGGGTTTAGGTATATTAACCCAGCCATCTTCATATCTGGCTTTAAGTATGTTCGTTGAATAGTGTGCATATTACGAGATAACAAAGGAATAAATGGAATGTTTTAAAAAATGTGAAGAAATTCGATTTTAGGTTAAAAAAGACAATAATACATCATGCAATTTGCCTCTCATATCTTTATTCGGTTTAAACCATTCTCTTTTTAAGCAATCATAAAGTAGTTGTTATATCAAGATATAGAAAAACCAATAATTTAAAACCAGCATTTAATCCATTAACAAATTTTATATTTGCAAAAAAAATTGTGAGGCAGTTTACTAAAAGAATAGCAAAATATCTTCTTTTAATACTTTTTGTGGGGTATTGGGGAAGCATAACGCTATTCCCTCATTCGCACATCGTTAACAACTTTAATGTTATACACTCGCATCCCTATAAAACGGATCAAAACGGGAAACCTTATAGTCATAAACATACTTCTGAACAGTTTTTACTAATAGATTTACTCTCCTATTTTGTTACCGGTATAATTGCTTTTGCTTTAGTTTTAGAAGTATTTCGCTCGGTTCAGCAAACAATTAACGTTAAGGCAGCTCTTTTATACATTGATTTTAAATATCTTTCCAATCTTTTTCTCCGAGCACCTCCATTACGATTTAATCACTAGTAATTCATTTTATCATCTTTTGTTTCCCTCAAAATTTTAATGTGATTTTGAGAGATAATCGTTTAATAAATAATCGTAATGAGATATATACATTATTTAGGCATTATTGCCTTATTTGCATCATGTAGTCAGACAAGCGAAACACAAAATAGTGAGCTATACATACTAAGAGGGGACACCATTTTAATCCCTGAAAATTCAATTCTTAAAACAAAAATAAAGGTTGAAAGAATTAGCTCTGAAGCATACCAAACCCAAATTACAACTTCGGGTATTGTTAAAGCCATACCCAACAACTTTGCGCAGATAGCATCGCCATTCTCGGGACGAATTACAAAATCTTTCGTTCGATTAGGTCAAAAGGTGGTAAAAGGATCTCCAATATTTGAGATTAGCTCACCAACATTTAACGAAGCTTGTAAGGTTTACTTTCAAACCAAGCAGCAGATGCAACTTTCGGAGAAGAATTTAAAACGCCAGCAGGATTTAATCAAAAATGGTGTTGGTGTACAAAAAGATTTAGAGGAGGCAGAAGTAGCTTCTGAAATGGCAAAGCAGGATTATGAGAATGCCATAGCAAGTCTCAATGTTTACAAAGTGGATACCGATGATATTGTGGTTGGTCAACCGCTTATTGTAAGGTCTCCTATACAGGGCGAGGTGGTTGAGAACAGCATTGTGATTGGTCAATATTTAAAGGAGGATGCTGAACCGGTTGCCATTGTTGCTGAACTTAGCAAGGTTTGGGTTGTGGGACAGCTAAAGGAAAAAAGCATCAGCTCAATACACGAAGCGGATGAGGTTGAAGTGAAATTACCCTGCTTGTCCGATAAACCAATAAATGGAAAGGTTTATCACGTAAGCGAAATGCTCGATGAAGAAACAAGATCGGTTAAGGTATTTATTGAGTGTGATAATTCTGCTCGGATAATGAAACCGGGCATGTACGTTACAGTTCATTTCTTTAACGCAAAAGAAAGTGCCATTCTTATTCCATCACGCTCTGTACTCCAAATGGAGTCAGGCAGTTTTGTGTTTGTTCAGCTTGATGCAAATAACTTCATTAAACGTAATATTGAGGTTGCTGGTACCGACAATGGTAGGGTAATCCTTAAGTCGGGTTTAATGCCTAACGAAGCTATAATTAGTGAGGGTGGGTTTTACTTAATGGAGGCTAAATAGCATGAGAAAGTTAATGTTAATAGCTATCCAGCGACGATGGATAATGCTCGTTGTTTTCCTTCTGGTGAGCGTTTTCGGTTACTACTCATGGAAGCAGCTCTCCATTGAAGCCTACCCCGATATTGCCGATGTTACAGTTCAGGTTGTCACCCAAGTTTCAGGACTAGCCGCCGAGGAAATTGAGCAGCAAATAACCATCCCCATTGAGCGAAGCCTAAATGGGATGCCCGGTTTACATACCATGAGGAGCAAAAGCACTTTTGGAATTTCAACCGTTATTCTAGTTTTCAAGGATGGTATCGATGATTACTGGGCTCGTCAGCGAGTGCAGGAAAAACTAAACGATGTAGAATTACCTTACGATGCTGCACCCGGTTTAAATCCGTTAACCTCACCTACCGGTGAAATTTTTCGCTATGTAATCGAGAGTCAAACCCATAATCTACGAGAGCTTACTGAGTTACAAAAATGGGTTATTATTCCAAGGCTAAAACAGGTAACGGGAGTTGCCGAAGTGAGCAATTTTGGTGGGATCACCACTCAATTTCAAATTGAAATTGATCCACAAAAACTTGAGCAGTATAAGCTTTCGCTTTCAGATGTAACCGATAAAATTGAAAAGAATAACGCGAATGCAGGTGGTAGCATGCTCACCCGTGGCGACTTGAGCTATGTGATTAGAGGTATTGGGCTAGTAAAGGACTTAAGCGATCTTGGTGAGGTTGTTGTTAAAACCGAGAAAGGGATTCCTATCTTCTTAAAAGATTTAGGAGAGCTTAAGTATGGCAATCTTGAACGTAAAGGCGTTCTTGGTTTTACTGACCATCAGAAAGATTACTCCGAAGGGGTTGAAGGTATTGTTCAGATGCTTAGGTATCAAAACCCTTCACAGGTTCTGGAAGGTGTGCATCAAGCGGTAGATGAGTTGAACAACGAAATACTCCCCAAAGGGGTTTCAATTCGTCCCTTTATGGATAGAACAAACCTGGTTAGCACTACGCTCAACACCGTTTCGCATACATTACTCCTAGGTGTTCTTCTGGTAGTCTTTATCCTAATTGTATTCCTTGGAAGTTGGAAAGGTGCATTGCTTGTGGCTATTACCATTCCCATCTCTCTGCTAATTGCATTTACGCTAATGCTGTTTACGAATATCCCTGCCAACTTATTATCGCTTGGGGCTATAGATTTTGGGATTATCGTAGAGGGTGCTATTGTAATGATGGAAACTGTACTTAAAAAACGTGAAGATCATGAGGATAAAGAGCTCGATGAAAGATCAATCGTTGAACGGTGCGTTGAGGTTGCAAAACCTATCTTCTTTTCAACAATTATAATTATTACAGCATATCTTCCTTTATTTGCTTTTGAACGTATCGAGAAAAAGCTATTTACCCCAATGGCATTTACGGTAGGTTACGCTCTTATTGGCGCATTGGCTGTAGCATTACTTCTAATTCCGGGTATAGCTTACGTGGTATATCGTAAGCCCCAAAAAATGTATAAGAATAAGTGGTTGGAAAAGCTCACATCAGTTTATAGCCGTCATATAAAGCGAATAATCGATAAGCCGAAATCTGTTTTTCTCCCACTTGGATTGGTTTTGGCAGCAGCTATTACTCTAACGATTACAGTTGGTAAGGATTTTCTTCCACAGCTCGATGAGGGCTCTATCTGGTTACAGGTTCAACTTCCACCCGGCATTTCGCTTGAAAAATCGAAGGAGATGAGCGATACCCTTCGAAAACGGATAATCAAGTACGATGAGGTTACCTATGTAATGATTCAAACCGGTCGTGATGATGCTGGCACCGAACCATTTTCAACATCGCATTTGGAGTGCTCTGTGGGGCTAAAGCCTTACGACGAGTGGAAAAATGGTAAGAAGAAAAACGATTTAATTGAGGAGATGTCCGCTGATTTTGAATCTTTACCCGGTTATACCATAGGTTTTTCGCAACCAATCATCGATATGGTGATGGATTTGCTTGCTGGGACACATAGCGATTTGGCATTAAATATCTATGGCAATGATTTTAATGAATCGCGACGAATTGCTGAAGATATTTTAAAGGAAATCAATACCATACCTGGTGCTGTTGATGTGGCAATCGATCAGGAGCCACCACTTCCTCAGCTACAAATTCATGCAAACAGGGATAAAATTGCTCAGTACGGGTTAAATGTTGCCGACGTATCGGAGCTGATTGAAGTAGCAATTGGAGGTAAAGCAATCTCTCAAATTTTCATTGGTGATAAGGTGTATGATGTGATATGCCGATATACCGAAGATAGCAGGAATACTCCCGAAAAGATAGGTAACCTGATGCTAACATCATCAACAGGGGCGCAAATCCCGCTTTCTCAGGTGGCAGATATTAAGCTGAGCATGGGCGCAAGTATGATTGCTCGTGAGATGAACAAAAGATATATAATTATCAGGCTTAACCTAAGAGGAATCGACTTGACGGCATTTCTCAATCAGGCCAACGAAAGGATAAAAAGGAATGTAAGCTTCAACCACGATACGAATCATATTAAGTGGAGCGGACAGTTTGAAAATCAGAGCAGAGCATACTCTCGCCTTGCAATGATTGTTCCTTTGGCTTTAGCTATAATGTTTTTGCTCCTATTCGGTGCATTTGGACGGTTCAGGCAAGCAGGCTTACTGATGGGAGTGGTTCCGCTTGCACTTTTCGGTGGGATGTTAGCACTTAATATCTTCGGAATGACCCTTAATGTTTCATCTGCCGTTGGGTTTATTGCACTATTTGGTGTATCAATCCAAAATGGTGTGATAATGATTGCCCACATCAATACTTTACGAAAACAGGGAATGGAGCTCAAAGAGGCAGTATTATCTGGGGCACGTCATCGTTTTCGCCCTATAATAATGATTGCAACGGTTGCCGTTTTAGGGTTGCTGCCAGCATCACTTTCCACTGGTATTGGCTCCGATGTTCAACGACCTTTAGCAACGGTTATTGTTTACGGGCTAATGCTGGCAACTATCATAACCATCTATGTACTACCAGCGCTATACTACATGATGGAAAAAAAATGGGGAAATGAATTCATCAACGAAGTTAAAATTGAATAATAATGAGGTTCTATAAAACTATATATCTAACAGGTTTCTGTTTAATCGTAAATTATTCCTTTGGACAAGTTGACACATCCTTTCAAAGGTTTAATTTGGGGCTTGCAGAATACCTCAACCGAGTTAGTACAAACAATCTAGGGTATATTGCCGAAAAGTTTAATTTGAGCATTTCTGATGCAGGGGTTGAAAAGGCAAAGGTTTTTCAGGATTTCTCCTTGTCATTGGACTATACCCAAAGCAAAGAGGATGGCAGTAACTCTGGTTACAGCATTTCTTCGGAACTTGGCAAAACCATTAACCTTGCTGGTAAGCGACGAGCAAGAATAGATTTGGCTTTAAGCGAAAACCAGCTAGCAAAAGCCTTGGTTGAGGATTATTTCAGAAACTTGCAAGCCGAAGCAGCAATCCTATACATGGAGGCGTTAAAACAAAACCAGCTGTTAAGGGTAAAGATTGACTCCTACCAAACCATCAAGAAACTGTCAGATGCCGATAGTATCCGGTTTAGCATTGGAAACATCATGGAAATTGATGCAGCCCAAAGCAAGGTTGAGGCAGGAATACTGCTTAACGAACTTCAGCAAGCAGAGGCCGAGTGGCGAAACGCTTTAAATCAAATAGCATTAATGGTTGGTAACGAATATTGTGATTCTATTCTCTTTCCGACGGGTAGTTTAAAAAACACTCTTAGAGCATTTGTTTTAAGCGACTTGATAACTTCTGCCGTTAATAACAGAACCGATTTACAAGTAGCAATGAAGAATAAAGAGGTTTCACAAAGATTGCTAAGGTTGACCCGAAAAGAGAGAAGAATGGATATCGATTTAAAGTTAGGTCTCGAAAATTCTTACTTGCCGGCTGGAGGTTCTCCTGCTGCAACAGGGATTACCGCTGGCATTGCCATTCCATTAAAACTTTCGAATCTGAATAGAGGCGAAATAAAAATTGCTCAATACCAAATAGAACAAGCTGATATTCTTTATAAACAGGCTGAACTGCAGGTTAAACATGAGGTAATTCAAGCCTATAACCTATATATTGCATACTGCAAACAGGTTGATAGTTTTGATAATGGCTTACTGAAAAACGCCAGAAACGTGAAAAGGGGTAAAATATATAGCTACGAACGAGGTGAAACATCACTACTTGAAGTTCTCAATGCACAACGAACATACAACGAGATACAAGTAGCATACCACGAAGCTCTATTTAACCGTGCAGCAGCACTTGTTGAACTGGAGAAAGCAGCGGGTATTTGGGATATTTCTCTATAAAACTTAACTTAATCCGATGAAAATAGAATTCAAATCCATTGGAACAATTCATTCTCATTTTAAAAAGAAAGAGGGAATGCCCATTCAATCGATTGGTGCAAAAGGAATAAAAGGATTTATTAGAATAAAAAAGAATTACATCGCTGGTTTAAAGGATCTCGATGGTTTTTCTCACATCTATCTGATCTACTATTTCCATAAATCCAATGGATTTGAATTACACGTAACACCGTTTCTTGATAATAAACCGCATGGGGTTTTTGCAACCAGAGTTCCGAAACGCCCAAATTCAGTTGGAATTTCTGTAGTAAAACTGCTCAGTATCAAAAAAAATATTCTTGAAATTGAGAATGTTGATATAATTGATGGTACTCCACTTCTGGATATAAAGCCCTACATACCGCAGTTTGACATCCACAGTGTAGATAAAAATGGCTGGGTTGGCCAAAAGGCAGATAATTTGAATGATATATTATCTGATAATCGGTTTGAATAAGAAATATACCTCAAAGAAAGTGTTTTCTAGGTTCAAATTAAATCAGTAGCATTTTTTAAACGAAATGGGCATTATGAAGTCAATTAATAGATTTAATATTTCATCATCTTTAAAAATATAAAATTGAATAAGATAGTTGTAATTGGAACTCAGCCACCTTGCCCAAGGTGTAAATTGTTGACGAATGTTCTAATTGAAAAAGTTAAGGAGACGGGGATTAATGCAGAAGTAAGGCATCTAGCTTATACCGATGAGGAATCAAAACTATTTGCAAAATCGATTGGATTGGAAACGGGTACTGCAAAAGATGTGTCGAAGAGAATAGGAATAACCATTGAATCAGAGAAGATTTCAAGCCTGATACGAAATTATGAACTGGAGGAAAATAAAGAGTATAAAAATTATAATGATTCAAACTGGTCGTTTGAATTGGATGATTTTTTAAGGCCATTTGAGCAAAAGGCAAAATCAGTTGGTATTCTTATGACCCCTATTCTTATCATTAACAGTGAATTAAAGCATAATGGTAGTTTACCAAGAATTAAAAGGATAGAGGATTGGATATTAGAACTAAAAAATATCTCTAATAGGTAGAATTTATCATAAATCCAATATAGAAAAAAGGGTGACAATCAAATTGTCACCCTTTTCACTTGATTTTACTTCTTTAGAATCTTCTTCAAAACGGTTTCCTTATCCAATTTCTTTGTACAGAAGAACCAATCATAACATTTAACACTTTCATCCTTACTCTCCATGCGTTCTTTGGCAACACCGCAGGAACCAGCTGTAGGTACTATTACCTCATCACCTGGACGCCAGTCAGCGGGAGTAGCAACCTTGAACTCATCAGCAGTTTGTAAAGCTAAAACAACTCGGTAAAGCTCATCGAAGTTACGACCTAAACTTAGCGGGTAATAAATGATAGTACGAATTATTCCATTAGGGTCAATTACAAATACTGCACGAACCGCCTTGGTGTTGCTTTCGCCGGGCATCATCATGCCATATTTCTGAGCAACTTCCATGGTGATATCCTCAATTAGAGGGAATTTTACTTCAACATCTTTCATGCCCTTGTATTCAATTTTCTCCTTGATGGTTCGCAACCAAGCAATATGGCTGTAAAGTCCATCAACTGAGAGGCCAACAAGTTTGCAATTAGCATTTAAAAATTGCTCCTCCATGCTCGCAAAGGTCATAAACTCCGATGTGCAAACAGGGGTAAAATCGGCCGGATGGCTAAAAAGAATAACCCAACTTCCCTTATAGTCATTAGGGAAATGAATATTTCCTTGTGTTGTTACCGCCTTAAACTCAGGCGCTTTTTCACCAATGCGAGGCATTGATACTACTTGATTCTCTTCCATTTTATTGAATTTTAATTGTTAGTAATATTTTAATTTGTAATTATTCAGTATAAGTCAAAAAAAAGCACAGACACAGAGAGTATTGGAGAACTAGAACTAGTTTAATTTTTTATCGCATAAAATAGTTGCTCAAACCAATTGTTTTTTTGTACTCAATAAAAGAACTTATCAAGATTATTATTCTTTGGTCATTGATACAAACCTCTGTGATCTTCGTGTCTCCGTGGTGAATATTTACCTCTATTGATTTACATTCTAATTTTTTTAAACTCTTCTTTCATTCGGTTAATGTCGTTTATCCAATCCTCAATATCATTTTCATGCTCAAGCTCTTCATTCAGAATTGTGACTGCCATTTGATGGGTTGAATGGTCTTTTCCATTGGTAAAATCAGCAATCTCTTGGTAACGTTGAATTGCGCACCTTTCTCCTTTTAAATTTTGCTCAAGTATAACCTCAATGTAAGGGTCTGACGGCTCGTCGTAGGAACAACGAGCTAGCTTTGTCCATTCAGCAGGATTAATTACTGGCGTTCCACCAAGTTGAATAATGCGGTTTACAACCAGTACAGCATGATTTAGTTCTTGTGTGGCATGAAGAAGAAGTTCGGGTTCAACCTCACTTCGCATTGGACCCTCCATTAAGCGAGCTCCAATCCAGTACTGATAGTATGCTAACCACTCTTCCGAGAGAGCGGCATTTAACATGTCAATGAGTTTCTGAACATCAATTGACGCAACTTTTATAGCTCCTTTTCCCATAAATTATTGTTTTTTAGATGGTTTATGATCTTTATAACTCCCATTTATCTGAAGTTTTATCTCCTTAATATTGAAATTAGGAATCACTCTTTTTTCAAAATAGTTTAGTAGCAACTCGTCAAGCTCTTCGTCGTAGTAGTTCTCAATATACTCGCATTCATCGCAGTAGAGATGATGATGATTATGCATTTCGATATCATAGCGCATAAAATCCTTATCAGTTTTCACCTTACGGATTATACCTTCCTTACAAAAGGTTTCAAGAATATTATAAATAGTTCCAAGTGCAAGGTTGGGGTAGTTTTTTCTTACATATTCTTTAACCGCATCTGCGGAAGGGTGATCTTTTAGCTCCATTAATGCCTTAAGTACAGCAATCCGTTGGGGCGTTACTTTAAGGTCATTATCGGAAAGAATTTTTGTTAATTCTGAATAATTCATGTTATATAGGAATAATTCTTATTTAAGAGAAACATTAATTTATGATGATTGTTCAGCTAAGTCAAGAAAAAAATGAAAATAATCTATTCTAACATCAGTTCGACGTAAGAACTAGTTTAACTACTTGTTTGTCATTATTATATCGTTATGAATTAATTGGGAGAATGGAAACAAAGTTCGGCGAAGCCAATTTTGGAAGAAAAATGTTAGAAGCCCCCCATCATTCCAAAATTGATTTCGTTGAGCCTGCCTACTGCCACCATTCCTCTTTTACCAACAGAGTAAGATGCTGATAATATAGTGCTTATATTGTTTATTACATCAAGCTGACCTGAAAAGGATAAAAGTAGAGTGTAGCAATAAAATCAATGCTTAAATTGCAAGTTCATAGTAAACTAAACTTTATGGAACAGCAACGTAAAAATTATCAGGAAAAAGCCCATAAATCGCTCGACGATTTGTTTGCGGGATTAGAATCCCTTGAGTCTAAGCTTCGCGATGCAAGTAAAGATTTTAGCAGTAATATGGAAAAAAGTATTGCTGATATGAAGGTTGAGGGCGAAAAGCTAAAAGGCAAATTCAAGGAGATGTGCGATGCCAATACCAACGATTCATGGGAGGAAATTCGAAATGGATTTGAAAAAGCAGCCGTTTCATTGAGAGAAGCATTTACTAAAGCATGGAATAATTTTCAAAGCAAATAGCAATAGTTCAATCTTAACCAAAATGCTATTGTGGTTGATGAAAATCATCTGATAATAATTTTTAATTTTATTGCTAGTAAAAATTTCATTTCGTAACTTCGTAGCGGTGTTTTAATTACATTCTATCAAAAAAATATTCAATTATCTGTGAATCTGATATTTTGAATTTATTTAATCGTACAGCTATGATTACCAATTTAAACGAAATATTTTCAGATAGCGCAAAGGGTATGAAGCGCTCGGCAATCCGTGAGATATTGAAGTTGACACAACGCCCTGAAATTATCTCTTTTGCAGGTGGACTACCATCTCCCGAGAGTTTTCCCATCGAGCAGCTAAAAGAGATTTCTGTAGAGGTTCTTGAGAATGAAGGCGTGCAGGCATTACAGTATGGTACAACCGAAGGTGATAATCGGTTAAGACAAATTCTTGTTGATCGTTATCATCAAGAAGGTGTAAACATTAGCTGCAATAACCTTATCATAACAACATCTTCTCAGCAAGGCTTAGATTTAATCTCTAAGATTTTCATAAATCCTGGCGATAAGGTTATCTGCGGCTTGCCAAGCTATTTAGGGGGCATTTCGGCTTTCACAGCCTATGGTGCGGAGCTGATTGGTATTAAATTGGACGAGAAAGGGATGAGCGCTGATCTTCTTGAAAAGGTGCTTGCTGAGCTCGAAGCCAAAGGGGAGAAACCAAAATTTATTTATACCATACCCGATTTTCAGAACCCCGCAGGTATTACCATGCCTGAATCCAGAAGGCTAAAGATTATTGAAATTGCTCGTAAATACGATGTTCTTATCGTTGAGGATAGCCCTTACCGAGAGCTTCGTTTCAACGGAGCACCGCAAAAAACTATATATCAATTAGAGGGTACAGGCCAAGTGATCATGCTCGGCACCATGTCGAAGATATTTGTCCCAGGTTTCAGACTTGGTTGGGTAGTGGCGCATGAGGATATTATTGATAAACTGGTTACGGCAAAGCAATCAACCGATTTATGCACATCGGCTTTCTTACAAAAGATTACTGCTAAATATTTCGATAAAGGATACTTCGAAAAAAATTTACAATTCATCATCAGCAGCTATCGCGATAAACGTGATGCCATGATTGCGGCTCTTCATAAATATATGCCAAAAGGAGTAAAATGGACTGAGCCAGAAGGCGGGTTATTCCTATTCGTTACTTTACCCGAATACATGGATGCTGAGGAACTCTTTAAAATTGCTATTCAGGAGAATGTTGCGTTCGTTTTAGGTACAGTTTTTCATTGCGATGGTAGCGGAAAGAATACTCTCCGCATGAACTTTTCATTCATGTCAAAGGAGATGAACGAGGAGGGAGTTAGACGACTCGCCAATGCCATAAAGAAGATGATAAAATAAAGAATTTGACAATTTGATAATATGCTAATTTGCCATTATTAGAATTCAAATCTAAACGGTGAGTTTTAATTACATAACATTTTAAAACTAGGACTTCCTATAAATATTTAAGGAAGTCTTTTTTTGTTTGTAATGCGAATTAAGGGTTGAATAAAACAGCAAACACGATCAATAACTCCGCCTTAAAAGGTGGAGTTATTGATTCAACCCTTAATTCGCATTTGTAATAAAAAAACTACACTAAAATTTCTTCTTTAATTGATTATACGAAATCAATATCGTATATTTGATTCGTATTTTATTATCGTATTAAGTATATGAAAGTTACAGCGATTATTCCCGATGAGATTTTAACCGACGTACAGGAGTACACCGAAGGGAAAAATATAACCGATAGTTTAATAAAAGCTCTTACGGATTGGCTTTACATAAAGAGAATTCAGAAGCTCAATCAGGAAATTAAAAACGAGCCTTTAAAGTTTTCTGATGGATTCAGCGCAGAAAACATTCGTAACCTAAATAATAGGATATGATTATTATTGATACAAGTATTTGGATTGAGTTTCTAAAACAAAATCCTGACTATATTGCAGAAATGGAGTCGCTTTTGGAGAATAGGAAAGTCATTGCCATTGAACCAATTTTTTCAGAGCTGCTTTACGGTTCAAGGAGCGAGAAGGAGAAAAAAAGTATATTAGCCTATTGGAAAATTCTACCCAAGGTTAAGTTCTCAGAAGGCTCATTCACCGATGCTGCCGATTTTGCGAATAGATACAATTTTCACAATAAAGGGATTGGTTTAATCGAATCTATAATATATAAGGCATCAGTAGAGAATAATTATCAGGTATGGACGTTAGATAGTAAAATCAATAATAATCTGGGCAATCAACTTCTTTACAAATCAACCATGAAGGATTCATAGCATTATGAAGCTATCAGTAGTAATCGTTAATTACAACGTAAAGTACTTTCTTGAGCAATGCCTTATCGCTGTTTTAAAAGCAGGAAAAGGTATTGATATGGAGGTATTTGTGGTCGATAACGCCTCAGCTGATGGCTCGTGCCAGATGGTAAAGCAGCGATTTCCTAATATTCATCTTATTGAGAATGTGGAAAACGTTGGTTTTTCGGTTGCAAATAATCAAGCAATTAAAATAGCCAAGGGGCAATATGTACTGCTACTTAATCCAGATACACTAGTTGAGGAGGATACATTTTCTAAGTGCATCGACTTTATGGATAATCATCCTGAAGCAGGTTCATTAACAGTAAAAATGATTGATGGCAAGGGCCGTTATTTGCCAGAATCTAAACGGGGATTGCCATCTCCAATGGTCTCATTTTATAAAATCTTTGGCTTTACAAAGCTATTCCCTCGTTCAAAAACCTTCGCTCGTTATTATCTTGGCCATCTCGATGAAAATACAACTCATAAAATCGAGATACTTCCAGGGGCATTCATGCTGATCCCTAAAGCAGTATTTGAAAAAGTAGGATTGCTCGATGAGAGTTTTTTTATGTATGGCGAGGATATCGACTTATCGTATCGTATTCTAAAAGCGGATTACGATAACTACTATTTCCCCGAAACTCGAATCATTCATTATAAGGGAGAAAGCACAAAGAAAGGTAGTATAAACTATGTGCTTCTTTTCTATAAAGCAATGGCTCAGTTTGCAAAAAAGCATTTTACCCAGAAAAATGCTCGGTTGTATATGCTCGTTGTTTTTCTTGCCATCTATTTTAGAGCTTTTCTATCGATTTTAAAACGTATTGTTAGTAGCATATTTCTTCCGGTTTGCGACATTCTATTTATCGCCCTTGGATTTCTTATTATTGTACCTGCATGGGAGAATTTCCGTTTTCATTCAACCAACTCGTACCCCGATAATCTAGTGTTAGCGATGATTCCAACCTATACTATAGTTTGGTTGATATCAAATTGGCTATCAGGTGCATACGATAGACCTCAGAAGTTATTTGCCTCAGCTAAAGGTGTATTGTGGGGGACATTAGTGATTCTTGCCATTTATGCCTTATTGCCTTTGGATTTTAGGTTTTCTCGTGCAATTATCCTTTTTGGCGCTCTATGGACTTTGTTTACAACACAAGGAGTTCGGATTTTAGCAGGAGTATTTAATAAAGGGTTATTTCCTGCTTTACAGAAGAAAAAACGGAATGCAATTGTTGGTTTATCCTCTGAGGCGGATAGAGTGATTGAAATTCTAAATAGTTCTAATGCTGATTATCAGTATTTTGGATTGATTTCCCCTCAACCTAAACTCACACATGATTCTCAGTTAGCAGGCATTAATCAGCTTGAGGAGTTTGTTCGAGTCAATGATATTAATGAGGTAATTTTTTGTAGCAGTAATATTTCATCACAGGAGATAATCCGAAATATGCTTATTCTATCAAGCCATGGTGTTGATTATAGGATTGCCCCTCCTGAAAGTTTGGCTATTATTGGTAGCAATTCCATTAACGCATTCAGCGAACTCTACACACCATTGATGAATGCCATAAATACTCCTCGTAGCAGACGGAATAAGAGGTTCTTCGATATTGGTGTATCCTTAATTATCCTTCTCACAACGCCAATTTGGTTTTTTATCAATAAAAAAACTTTTTCATTGCTCTCGAATGCTCTATCGGTGCTTTTTGGGCATAAAACTTGGGTTGGTTACGACCTTAAGGATAGCGATTTAAGCACATTGCCTAGGATTAAGAAAAGTGTATTCACCATTCAGCATATGAAGAATAAGCAAACCGAACGCTCATCGGGCATTAACCTGATTTATGCTAAGAATTATAGCCTACTTAACGACTTCTCTATTGTATGGCAACGAATTTTTTCTAGCTCATCGATTTCTTAAATTTCTCCAATTAACTCTTTCCGCTTTCTTAACATTTTCTGCTCTCGTGTGTTTTATTGTTGGATAATAGATACGAATAGTATATGAGCACTTTTGAAGTTTTATTACCAGCTATGGGAGAGGGAATTGTAGATGCTACTATTACTCGTTGGTTGGTATCTGAGGGTCAGTCCGTTGAGGTTGACCAATCGCTGGTTGAAGTGGCAACCGATAAGGTTGATTCCGAGGTACCGTCACCCGTTAAAGGCACAATTGGTAAACTGCTATTTAAGGTGGGCGATGCGCCCCGTGTTGGGCAGGTTCTGTTAACCATCGAAACGATGGATGTTAAAAAGAGTGAAGAAAAGCCTGCTAAATCAGCTCATGTTGAAGCCCCAAAGGTTGAGGCAAAAGTTATTGCACCGGCTAAAGAGGTTGTCATTAATGTTGATAATACATCTTACATTCCATTTATTTCTCCTTTAGTTCGAAGAATTGCCAAGGACGAAGGGATTAGCTCTGCCGATTTAAAGAATATAAAGGCTACTGGACTTAATGAGCGAATCACCAAGGATGATATTTTAGCTTATTTATCATCAAAAGAGCGGAGGATTGAAGAACTTGTTCATTCTAAACTCGAACCTTCTATTCAACCTAAGAGCGTTGAAACCCCACAGGATGGAGTGATGTATGAGGTTGTGAAAATGGATCGCATGCGTAGGCTAATTGCCGAGCATATGGTGTTGTCGAAGCAAACCTCTCCGCACGTTACCTCATTCATTGAGGTTGATGCTACAAACCTGATTTCCCAAAGGGAGCGGATTAAAGACCAATTCAATAAAAGGGAGGGGGAGAAATTGACCATAACCCCGTTCTTCATCGAGGCAGCAATTCATGGCATTAAACAGCATTCCCTAATCAACTCTTCGGTTGAGGGGGATAGTATTATTATCAAGAAGAACATCAATATTGGGATTGCAACCTCACTACCTAACGGAAACCTTATCGTTCCGGTTATAAAAAACGCCGATAGGCTAAACCTGACCGGATTATCAAAATCGTTGAACGATATTGCCAAGCGTGCAAGAGAGAACCAGCTGAAGCCCGAAGAAATTCAAGGGGGAACGTTTACAATCACCAACCTTGGTATGTTCGAAACGTTAACGGGAACTCCAATAATCAACCAGCCGCAGGTTGCAATTCTTGCCATCGGGGCAGTTGTAAAACGACCTGTTGTAATCGAAACTACAAGCGGCGATACCATTGGTATTCGTCAAATGGTAATGCTTTCGCTTTCGTATGACCACCGTGTTGTTGACGGTGCACTTGCAGGTCAATACCTCAAAACCGTCAGGGATTATATTCAAAAAATTGATCCGAGGCTTGATAGAAATTAGGTTTCATGCCTTTTTATAACTTTATAATTATTTTCAGCCACAATATAAAAGAAATATTAGCCACAGATTCACAGATTAATAAAGGTAAATAAGCTAGAAAATCTGTGAACCTGTGGCTAATACTCTTTACAGACACTAATTAGTGTCTGTCCATAATGTTTTTTTTTGATTTAAGAACAAGCCTGCCTGCCGGCGAGGCAGGGAACAACGATTTAAGATTTCTGAGTGAGCTCAGCGAAGCTAATCCTTGTTCATTATTCAATTTGATGTAGAGTTTCTGACTTTATAGACAGACTCTAATTGGTGGTACTAAGAAAACACCATAAACCTGAAATTTCAAATAACCTACCAGCCGTCTACCTGCCGTCTGCCTGCATTGCTTTCGCATAGCTTCAGCGGAGCAAAGCCGGTAGGCAGGGTAGGCAGGCAAAACTCAAAAAAAATCAAACCCCAATTATTTAAGTATCAGATAATCAAATCATTTTAAGGTTTGGAGATTTATCATTTGGGTTTTATTTGTAATTTGATTTTTGTAATTTGGAGTTTTCTTATTGACACTAATTAGTTTAGAATCTACCTATAAATTCTTGCGATTCAAGGAATTTCTTCATTATTATTTTTGAAACATGGTATAATTGATTATTTTGGCATGAAAATCTTAAATTAGGGATTTTTTAGTGCTTTGTGTAACGAATTATATTCTAGAACACAGAAGGATTGAAAATCTCAGCTAAATGAGAAGAGGAGTTTTATTTTTTTATTTTTTATTTCTTCTAGTCTTCAATGCATTTGGTCAGAAAGACTCTTATTTTAAAAGAGTTTTTGTTGATGCTGAATACTATTTGCTTTACGAGGAGTACCGTGATGCGTTACCCCTTTACCTCGAAATAAAGAGATCGTACCCCAATAATGCTAACATCGATTTTCGAATAGGGCAGTGCTATCTGAATATTCCCACCGAAAAAAATAAATCCATTCCATATTTCGAAAAAGCGATTGCCAAAATCTCCGATAAATATCGCGAGGGTTTTTTTACCGAGTATAACGCCCCCAAGGAAGCCCTCTTACTATATGGTAGGGCCCTTAGAATTGATGGAGCATTTGAAAAAGCCCTTGAAGCGTTTGTAGGCTATAAACGATTAGTTAGTCCGGATGAAAAGGCGGAGAATTATGTGATAGATATTGAAATCCAATCAATTGAGGTTGCTAAAAGCATGATTTCCAATCCTAAAAATTACATATTAAAATCTTTAGGTAAAAGGGTAAATTCAAGCTTCCCTGAAATTAACCCTATTTCAAATTCATCAGGAAACATATTGATATATACTTCATTACAGCGTTTTTACAATGCAATTCTTTTTAGCGAATACAAGGACAGTGCATGGACGACCCCAACAAACCTTAACCCACAGCTCTTCGCCGATGGCCCAATTAGCACGGTGGGTATCTCTGAGGACGGAGGCTCAATCGTTCTTTCTCGAAACGATAACGATGATTTTAACCTATACATAAGCCATTTCGATAAAAGCAAAAACACATGGGCGCAGCTCGAAAAGCTACCCAAGGAGATTAATGGTCGTAGCTGGGAGACATTCGGTTCTTTATCCAGAATGGGCGATACTCTGTATTTTAGTAGCAATAGGGAAGGAGGATTTGGAGGATTTGATATATTCATGTCAGTTAAAAGTTCGAGCGGTTTATGGTCAAACCCCAAAAATCTTGGCTCGGAGATTAATACGCCCCTCGATGAATCGGCGCCCTTTATCACTAGCGAGGGCAAGCAGCTTTTCTTCTGCTCAAGAGGTCATGCTACCATGGGTGGTTACGACATTTTTGTATCAACTCAAAACGCAGGGAGGTGGAATATCCCTCAGAATTTAGGCTACCCTCTTAATACTACCGATGATGATATTTTCTTTTTCCCAATCGGCGATGGTAAAAAAGGCTTTATTTCACGATCAACGCCTGAAAGCTTTGGGGATACTGATATATACCTGATAACCATTGGTATATAGTTCTGTTTGTTCATTATTTCCCAATATAGATTACACCTTACTTTTAATAATCATTAACAATTATTGTCTTTCGGTTTTTAAAAATACTGTTTATATAAAGAATTTTAATAATTTTGATATTTTGCACTGATATGATCTTATAGCAATGAACTTTATTAAGCTAAATACTGTCATTTTACTTTTAATAGCGTCGTTAGCCTTGCAGGGTCAAACCAAAAAAGAGCTAGAGGAGCTTTATAAGGATGCAAACTCGTACTACTATTTCGAGGATTACGAGGAAGCTTTAGCCCTATTCCTTCAGGTTTACAATAAATACCCCGAAAACTATAACCTTTGCTTCAGAATTGGGGTATGCTATCTCAACATACCGGGCTACAAGCATCAATCAATCCCTTACCTCGAGAAAGCAGCAACAAATACCAAACGTAATTACAACGAGCAATCAGTATTGGAAACGAAGGCTCCATACGACGCGGTGTTCTACCTTGGCAATGCTTACTTCATTACCAATCAGCTCGATAAGGCAAGGAAGACCTACCAGAAATTTAAGGACTTGATTAAGGATGAACAGAGTTGGAATCTGGCCTACTACGACCATCAGGTATCCACAATAAAGAACTCAGAGATATTGCAAACCCTACCAATTAACTTTTTTCGCAATAATCTTGGCGATCTGTTTAACAACCGCTTTGCCAACTATAACCCCATTATTTCAGGCGATGAGAAAACCATTGCATACACCACAAAGCAAAGATTTTATCAGGCTGTTTATATCTCACGAAAGAACGGCGAAACTTGGGGTAACCCGGTGAATATTACCCTCGATTTACAGGTTGATGGAAACTGCTCAACCCTATCCCTTTCTTACGATGGGAATGAACTTTATCTATTCAAGGACGATAGCCAGGATGGGAATATCTATGTTAGCCATTTCTTGAATGGTGCGTGGAGCCCAATGAAAAAGTTGAATGAGACTATCAATACCAAGTACTACGAGACCCATGCAAGCGTTTCAAAGGATGGACAGAAGCTATATTTTACAAGCAATCGCAAAGGTGGTCTGGGCGATCAGGACATTTACGTTTCAACCAGGGTGAGTGGTGATATTTGGAGCCCTGCCGAGAACCTAGGCGCCACGATCAATACCTCGTTGAATGAGAATACACCATTCATCACAATTGATGGAACAACCCTATTCTTCAGCTCAGAAGGGCATAATAATTTAGGGTGCTATGATGTTTTTTACTCCCAGAAGAGAGCGGATGGTGCTTGGAGTACCCCTATTAACCTAGGCTATCCTATTAATACAACCGATGACGATCTCTTTTTTGCCCCCATTGGTAATGGTTCACGGGGGTTAATGGCAATATTCGATAAGGAAGGTTTTGGGGAGCAGGACATATATCAGTATGATGTTTTTGTTCCGAAATATCAGAAATCAATCATCACATCGGGCGATCTTCTAAAGATTAACCCCGATAATCGAATTAACTTCATCGTTATCGATACCATTAATAAATCGGGGTTAGCGCTTACCGACTTTGCAAAATCAGGAATAACCGCATTGAATGATCCTAAGAAAAATGTTAAACTTTTCTTTAATGGAAGAGAATACGAGCTAAGGGATCAGGTTGAGAAACGAAACTTAATAACCGCACAGCTTCAGACCTCATCCGTAGTAAAGGATGAAAAAATACCACCTATTGCAATGATATCTTCACCGCTGGTTACCGATGTGAATATCACTCAGGAGAAAGATTTTTCTACGGTTCAGAATCGGGTCAATCAGCTTAAAGGTACATCCGACTCTACCCGATCCCTCAAGAGTAAAACAAATGCTGATATGCTAAATGACTCAAAGAATACGCTTGGGTTATCATCTGATGCTTATATTCTTGGAGAAGCAAACTATTTAGCTGAGATATTAACCATTTTATCGTCAAATAACTCTCAGAGCAAGGTGGTTGATGCTTTGAATAAGGATTGGCACTTCCCTTCATCTTTACTAAAACTTCGAATTAGCCAGTTTGCCATGGCTGTTGATTCAGCGGGGAATAAAGAGGAGATGCTCAATACCTTTACCCGATTTATGGATTTACTGTGCTCCTCGGAGTTTGTGACGCTTAAAAACCAATCGAGAACCATATCGGGACACGATAGCAATCAGGCATTTGTTTATCTGCTTAAGCAGCTCATCGATAGGGCTTCACCTGAATTAGCAGAGTTTATTGAACGGGTTTATCAAAAGTACCCTACCGTTAACTCCTTTGCAAAGCTTTGGAAGTTGATGAGAAAGGAAGACCCTGCGCTATTCCAAAAACTTTTACCTGAAATCGTTAGGCTGCTTGCTGAAATTAGCGTCGAAACCTACATCGGATTACCCGAGGATCAGAAGTTTAAACTTTACGAAAAAATCACAGCAAGCGCTGAATCGAAAACAAATTGGTGGTTCTTGCTAATTATTCTAGGCTTTGTAACGCTCAGTACAGCGGGGTATTTCTTCTTTAAGAGAAAACATGAATAAATAATATTTTAAGGAAATAGATAAGACCTCCCGAAACAATGGGAGGTTTTTTATTTTAAGAGTATGAAGAATGGGTTTTAATTGTAATTTTGAAAAAATGTAACCCCAATGATGAACTCTACGCTTGAGAATAGTTTTGTAAGACTAAGGGCTCCAGAGCAATCGGATATTGATCTGCTATATGTTTGGGAGAATAACATGGAGATTTGGAAGGTTAGCAATACGATTACTCCGTTTTCACGATTCGTTCTTAAGAAGTATATCGAAACAGCTCATCTCGATATTTGGGATACGAAGCAGCTTCGATTAATTATTGAGGCTAAGGATCAGAGCTCATTGATGTTTTCACCGGTTGGGCTTATCGATCTCTTTGACTTTGACCCATTTCATCTTCGAGCAGGCATTGGGATACTGATTGCTAACGCCGAATACCGGCAGAAGGGCTACGCCACAGAGGCGCTTAAGCTGATGATTCGCTATTGTTTCGAAACCCTTCAGCTGCATCAGCTCTACTGCAATATATCAACCGATAATGTTATCAGCTTGCAGCTTTTCCGTAACGTTGGATTTGAGACCGTTGGAATCAAGAAGGAGTGGTTGAAGTTATCAAGCGGTTGGCACGATGAGGTAATGTTTCAGATATTAAATCCGAGTTCTAGGTTGACGGAAAATTAGCTAACTATTCAGCAGTCGTAATGAGTTCAAATGACCATGGAGACGCAGAGAATAGCAAATTACTTTCCTTTTCCTCCAAGAAGTTTAGCAAGGTTTTGGGGTTCTTTAAAAGATAAAAATTCTTTTCAAGTACCATGTGAAGCCCAGGGGAGCTCGTTTCAACAATAATATTGCCGCAAGTTTTAAGAACAATGATTCTCCTATGGCAATTTTTTGTTAAAATGGTCAATACAGTTAAGTGTAAATTAAACCACCTCTGCAACAATAAATGTGCTACCTCCGATAAAAATCAAGTCGTTAGGGTTCGCGTTTTTTTTTGCAGCCACAAGAGCCTCTTTTACCGTTGGAAAAGTATTTCCATTAAGATTGTATTTAGCAGCCTTATCTGCTAGAACCAATTCATCCAATGCTCTTGGTATAGAGGCTTTTGTGAAATAGTAATAAGCATCTTTAGGTAAAAGGCTTAACACTCCGTCAATATTCTTATCGCCAACCATGCCAATAACCATATGAAGTTTATCCCTTCCGGTAACGTTTAGCTGAGTCAGCACATGAGCTATACCACCAACATTATGACCTGTATCGCATATTATCAGCGGTTTATCCTGTAGTCTTTGCCATCGACCCAAAAGACCTGTTGATGCAGATGTTATGGACAATCCATCCCTGAGCTGTTTTTCGGATATATGATACCCTTTCTGATTAAGAATATCAATGGCAAGTATTACCCCTGGCAGGTTGTATTTTTGATAAACTCCGTTTAGGTCCAGATGAATATCTTTTAAGGTATGCCCATCTTTTCGTCGAAGGCTGAAAGTTTGGTAGCCTATTTTCATAATATCAACGCTAAAAACAGTGTAAACCTCATCGGCAAAGAGGATGGGGGAATGAGCAGATTGGGCTTTATCCAAGAAGACATGCTTTATCTCAGGTTGTGTTTGGGATATGATAACGGGGATGTTCGGTTTAATAACCCCTGCCTTTTCAAAGGCAATTTCTTCAAGCGTATCACCAAGTAAATCGGTATGGTCGAGGCTGATATTAGTGATAACTGATAGTTCAGGGGTGATAATATTTGTGGAGTCTAGTCTTCCGCCTAGTCCAACCTCAACAACTGCAATATCAACCTTCTGTCTCGAAAAGTAGTCGAATGCAAGAGCAACAGTCATTTCGAAGAATGATGGTTTTACCTTTTCAAATATTACTTTATGCTTTTCAACAAAATCAACAACTTCTTGCTCAGAAATGACTATGCCGTTTATTCGTATCCTTTCGCGAAAATCTTTTAGATGAGGCGATGTGTATAATCCAACTTTATAACCTGCCTTGGCAAGTACAGATGCCAACATATGCGATGTACTTCCCTTACCATTGGTTCCTGCAACATGTATGGTTTTGAATGTCCTATGTGGATGATTAAAATACTCATCGAGCGCAAGCGTATTATTCAAATCGCCTTTATAGGCAGCCTTGCCTATTCTTTGAAAAACAGGAAGTTGGGAGAATAGATAGTCGACGGTTTGTTGGTAGTCCATAATGATTGAAAATGATTGCAAAACTAATGAAAATAGTTACTTTTTACCACGGAGACACGGAGAGCACTGAGATTTATTTCATAATCAGAAGAATAACAATTGCGATAACCTCTTTTGTAAAATGCCAAATATATCGCGTAGGACAATCATCAAACTGTACATGACTTATAAAAGAATTTGATTCTCTGTGCTCACCGTGTCTCCGTGTTTATTTTTTATTTAAACCTTATTCCTCATCCCCAAATATTTCGCTTTTAGCTCAGGCTCAAACTTCTCAATGGCATAACGTAGCATGGTTCGAGGCATTGAATGTGCGTATTTATCAAGAAATGGCAGTTCATCTTTTAAACTGCGATTCCCAACTTCGCGAAGCATCCAACCAACCGCTTTGTGGATTAGGTCATGCTTATGGTGTAGCAGTTTTTCGGAGATTCTCAGAGTATGCTCAAAATTCCCTTGACGAATAAGGTAGTAAGTTGCAATTATAGAAACTCTTTGCTTCCACAAATGATTGCTTTCTGCAAGTTCATCGAGTATACTGTACTTTGAGCTCTCAACAACATACACACCAACTATTAAATGTGCCGAAGAATCGACTAAATCCCAACCATTTACATAATCGAGATTGTTGAGGTAAAGGGAGGCTATTTGTTCATGTTCATTAAAAACTTTTGTTTTTTGATATTTCAGAACTAGCATCAATAGTGCTGTTAAGCGATGCTCATGTATTCCACTTTTGAGTAAGGTTTCAAGTTCGCCAATGGATGCTTCTCTATAGAATTTCTTTGAAACTAATCGTTGATTTGGAACGCTAACCCCAATAAACTTATCGCCCTCACCATAACCCCCAGGGAATACCTGAAAGAATTTTTCGAGGGATTTGATATCCTTTTTGGTGTTGGAGAGTTCATTTAGTGAATTAATTATCTTTTGATTTGTTGTCATATTTTTTTGTCCTTTGTGAGACTTGGTGAAATCCTTAGTGTCCTTAGTGGTTAAATTTAAAACCACAAAGAGCACAAAGTACACACGAAGTAACACAAAGTTTTTTAGTTAACGATTAAATAACTCATAATCAAACTCCCCAAACGACTTAATTATCCAAGTTGCATGGCTTATATCATGATGATTCTTCTCCGATGCAAAACCAATACAGTTCATACCCGCTAATTGAGCAGCCTTGACTCCATTTGGCGAATCTTCAATCACAACACTTTCAGAGGGTGATACTTTTAATTTCTTTGCTGCTAACAGGAATATCTCAGGGTGTGGTTTTGAGTTCTGAATATCACTACCCGTAACAACTGCGCTAAAGTATTGCCTTAGGTTAAATTTTTCCAAAATAGCATCAACAATCATTCTACTCGATGATGAGGCCAATGCAATTGGGATTCCTTTATTATAAAGGTTGATAAGCACTTCTCTAACTCCCTCAAAAAGCTGAACCTGCTCAGTATTCAATAGAGTATCTACAAAACGTCTATCGCTCTCAGCAGATAGTTCATTTGGATTTTTATCTAGATGAAATTCTTCAATTAGGGTTTTCCACATACTCAAACTTGTAGTACCTGCAAATTTTGAGTACATTTCTTTTTTCAATGGTATTTCCATCTCCTTTATCATCGCTGTCTCAATGATAACGTGCAGTGGCTCGCTATCCACAAGCACTCCATCCATATCGAAAATTATCGCTTTGAATCTCATAATGAAAAAATATTTTAAACGAATGTATGAAATTATAAAAAACTCTTTATATTTGCATCGCTTATTTCGACCATTCTGTCAAAAGAAGGGTTAGAATTATAGAGAAGAGCGGAGAGAACAGGCTCGAAGAACCTCTAGCAACCTGCTGCCAAAAGCAAGGTGCTAAAACCTGACCCCGAAAGGGGAATTATAAATCTAAAACTTGTAAAATGAAATCTTACATTACGATTTTCAGTTTTGGGTTGGTACCATACAGTTACCAAGCACCTATTTTTACCTCCTCTTTGATTAAAGAGAATCTTGCCATTCGAATGCGCCGCTTCGGACGAATGCGGTAAAAAATCTATTGATACATATTGCTCTAGGAGCATTGTATGCACTGGTCTCAGTGCGCATGCTAGCCGATAAATTCGACTGGTTCTCTTAAGTCAAAATCAAAAAATCACAAATCGTAAAAATTAAAAAAATGAGTGCAAATTATAGTTTTGAAACCTTACAGGTTCACGCAGGACAAGAAGTAGACCCAACAACCCTATCGAGAGCAGTGCCTCTTTATCAAACATCATCATACCTATTTAAGAGCTCGGAGCATGGTGCAAATCTCTTTGCGCTGAAAGAGTTTGGTAATATCTACACCCGATTAATGAATCCAACCACCGATGTTTTCGAGAAACGCATCGCAGCGCTTGAAGGTGGTGTTGCCGCTTTGGCAGTATCATCTGGTCATGCTGCACAGTTTATTGCTTTGAATAATATCCTTGGATTAGGCGATAATTTTGTATCAACATCTCATCTTTATGGTGGGTCGTACAATCAGTTTAAAGTTTCGTTCAAACGCCTTGGCGTTGAGGTTCGCTTTGCAAAAGCGGAGAATGTTGAGGAATATGAAAAATTAATCGATAGCAAAACCAAGGCAATTTATCTTGAGACCATCGGAAATCCTGGCTTTAGTATTCCCGATTTTGAAAAATTCGCCAAACTTGCTCAGAAGTATGATATCCCACTAATCGTCGATAATACATTTGCGGGTGGCGGATACTTATTCAGACCGCTTGAGCATGGTGCTAACGTGGTTGTTGAATCAGCAACAAAATGGATTGGTGGACATGGAACAAGCATTGGAGGGGTAATTGTTGATGGTGGTAACTTTAACTGGGGTAATGGTAAATTCCCGCAGTTCACTGAGCCATCTGAGGGTTATCATGGCTTAGTGTTTTGGGATACATTCGGTGCAAAAAGTCCATTTGGAAATATAGCATTTATTATAAGGGCTAGAGTTGAAGGTTTGAGAGATTTTGGGCCTGCAATTAGTCCATTCAATTCGCTACAATTTATCTTAGGATTGGAGACCTTATCATTGAGACTTCAACGTCATTGTGAGAATGCTTTAGCGTTGGCTAAATGGTTTGAGAATCATCCAAAGATTGAAAAGGTTAACTATCCTGGCTTACCTAGCAGCCAATACCATGAGCTAGCTAAGAAATATTTAAAGAATGGTTTTGGTGGAATGTTATCAATCGTTGTTAAAGGCTCGAAGGAGAACGCAACAAAGGTTGTTGATAATCTTAAATTGGTTAGCCATTTGGCTAATGTTGGCGATGCCAAAACGTTGATTATTCAACCATCGGCAACTACTCATCAGCAGTTATCGGATGAGGAGCAATTGGCTGCTGGAGTTCTTCCAACGCTGCTAAGGATTTCGGTGGGTATTGAGCATATCAACGATATCATTGCCGATTTTGAACAAGCTTTGGAGAAAATAAGTGCCTAGAGTACTTCAAGTGCCTAGAGTACTTGAGCGTTTGGAGTATTTAATCTTTTAAACTTTAGGCACTCCAAGTACTCCAAGTACTTTAGGCACTTAATACAAATAAACAGAATTTTATTTATGAAGGTAACCGAATCCGATATCAAAATAGATAGCCTACAGCTCGAATGTGGTGAAACCCTTAAAGGGGTGAATGTTCGGTATCATATTTTTGGTGATATTGAGAAAAACCCTAATAAGATTGTTTGGGTTTGTCATGCTTTTACTGCCAATAGCGACCCTGTTGATTGGTGGCCTGGCTTGGTTGGCGAGGGATTCCTTTTCGACCCGAATAAAACCCCAATTATCTGCGTTAATTTTCTTGGTTCTTGTTATGGAACAACAGGACCAATGTCGATTAACCCTGATACAGGGAAACCTTATCTGCGTTCATTCCCCTTGATTACCATTCGTGATATGGCTGAGGTTCATCAAAAGGTAAAAGAGCATCTAGGAATAAAAAAGATTTGGATTCTTATCGGCGGCTCAATTGGTGGTTTTCAGCTGTTGGAGTGGGAGTACATGTACCCTGGAACCGCTGAAAATATCATCCCGATTGTTTGCTCCGCGAAATCATCGCCATGGGTAATTGCCATTAGTCAATCGCAGCGACTATCGCTACTTGCCGATTCAACCTTTGTTAACGGGCAGATTGATGGCGGTAAAGAGGGGCTTAAAGCGGCTCGAAGTATTGCCCTGCTTAGCTACCGTGGTAGAAGTAGTTACAACCTAACACAGCATGACAAATCTACCGATTTAATCGATGGATTTAGGGCCGATTCCTACCAAACGTATCAAGGCGAAAAATTGGTTAATCGATTTGATGCCTACACCTATTATACACTTACAAAATCACTCGATTCCCACAACATGGGAAGAAATAGGGGTGGTGTTGAAAAGGCTCTTAGCCGGATTAAGGCTAAAACACTTGTTGTTAGTATTGACTCTGATATCCTTTTCCCAATTGAGGAGCAGAAGGAGTTAGCAGCTCAAATACCCAACGCAGTTTATGCTGAAATTCATTCAAGTTTTTGTCACGATGGATTTTTAATTGAGCATGAACAACTTACACAGATAATTAAGAAATTTTTAAACTCATAAATTTTAGCATTATGGACACACTTCAAATAACTAGTAAAGTGGAAGAAAAAGTAAAAACTTCATACAATGAGACCACTCAGGTAATCGGTCTTTTCGGATTTGGTACAGTTGGTGCAGGTTTATATCACGTTCTTCAGAATTCACCAACCACTAAGGCACGAATAAAAAAGGTTGTTATAAAGAATGCTTTTAAGGAGCGTTCGCTTAATGAGAAGATATTCTCAACCAATCCTGATGATATTCTCGATGACCCTGAAATCAACCTTGTTGTTGAGCTGATTGATAACGCTGAAGATTCCTATCGAATTGTGAAAGCCGCTTTATTGCAGGGAAAGAGCGTTGTTTCGGGCAACAAGACCATGATTTCGCATCACCTTAATGAGCTGATTGAGATTCAGAAGAGTACAGGTTCAGCATTGCTGTATGATGCATCGGCATGTGGCAGTATACCTATTATCCGTAATCTTGAGGAGTATTACGATAACGATTTGCTACTTTCAATAAGGGGTATTCTCAACGGTTCATCGAACTTTATTCTTTCAAGAATTTTTCAGCATGGCGAGAACTATAATATAGCATTAAAGAAAGCTCAGGATTTAGGCTTTGCCGAGAGTGACCCATCTTTTGATGTTATGGGTCATGATGCTTTATTCAAGTTGGTAATCCTTACAGTTCATAGTTTTGGAACTTACGTTGAGCCAAAGAATGCCTTCAACTATGGAATTCATAACCTTTCAGTTCACGATATCCGTTATGCAAAGGAAAAAGGGTTAAAGATTAAGTTGGTAGCAACTCTAACCAAGTTGGGTAACGATAAAATTACCCTGTTCGTAATGCCAACCTTTGTTTCATCCGATGACTATATTTATAATGTAGAGGACGAGTACAATGGTGTTGTAATTGAGGGAGCATTCTACGAAAGACAGTTTATGTTTGGTAAGGGTGCAGGTGGACATCCAACGGGTTCTGCTGTGCTAAGCGATATTACCGCTCGATTCCACGATTATAGGTATGAGTATAAAAAACGCAAATACTTCACATGCCCAACTTATACCGATGATGTTACCGTTGAGGTATTTATCCGTTATCACGATATCGTTGACCTAAGTATTTTTGGTATTGAGGAGATAATTGAGAAGTATAATGGTCGCGACCATCGTTGGGTTATTGCTAAAGTTAAACTTTCATCACTGTTAAAGGTAAAAGACCTGATTCCAAAACTGAACCTATTTATTGCCTTTACTGGTAAATTGGAGTATATTGAGAGTTAGAAGTGAAAAGTTGAAAGTGACAAGTGAAAATCTCTTTGCGCTCTTTGCGAATCCTTAGCGAACTTCGCGTGAACCCCGAAGGGCTCAACAGAGTTAAATGTGTTTAGTTAGAAAAAAAGATGCTATGAAAGATATCAACCAAAAAATAGATAAAATTCTTCAGGAACGAATTCTTGTGCTCGATGGGGCAATGGGAACAATGCTTCAGAGGCATCGTTTGACCGAGGAGAATTTTAGGGGCGAGCGGTTTAAGAATCACCCAAAATCGTTGAAGGGTAATAATGACCTGCTCGTTCTTACTCAACCCGAGATTGTTGCTGGTGTTCATCGAGCATATTTGGAGGCTGGTGCTGATATCATTGAGACTAACACTTTCAATTCTACATCAATTTCTCAGGCAGATTACGATACCCAAGGATATGTCAAGGAGATAAATATTACTGCTGCTCGATTAGTTAAAACCTTAACCGATGAGTTTACAGCATTATATCCTGATAAGCCAAGGTTTGTAGCAGGTTCAATTGGTCCAACCAATCGTACGGCATCACTTTCGCCCGATGTTTCAAATCCTGCATATAGAGCGGTAACTTTTGACGATTTGGTCAAGGCATATATCGAGCAGGTTGAGGGATTAATTGAGGGTGGAGTTGATATTCTGTTGGTTGAAACTATTTTCGATACGCTTAACGCTAAGGCAGCACTTTTTGCCATTGATGAGGTGTTCGAGAAGTTGGGATTACGACTTCCTGTAATGGTTTCGGGCACAATAACCGATGCTAGCGGAAGAACGCTTTCAGGACAAACCTTATCAGCGTTTCTTTGCTCTGTTTCACATTTCCCTTTGCTAAGCGTTGGCTTTAATTGTGCTTTGGGTGCAAAACAGCTGCTTCCATATATCGAGGAACTTTCTAATTCTTGTAAGTTCTATGTTAGTGCACACCCTAATGCAGGTTTGCCAAATCAGCTGGGCGAGTACGACCAATCGGCAAAAGAGATGGCTTCTGTTGTTGAGGAGATGCTCAAACTAAGAACCTTAAATATTATAGGTGGTTGCTGCGGTACTACACCTCTACATATTGAGCAGTTAGCCATTCTTGCAAAGAATTATAAGCCACGTAGAATACCTGAAATTCCTGTTTATACAAGGTTAAGCGGTCTTGAGCTTTTGGAGATTCGACCTGAAACCAACTTTGTTAATATAGGTGAGAAGACTAATGTTGCAGGTTCGAAAAAATTTGCAAAGCTGATTGCCGAGGGCAAATATGAGGAGGCGCTTTCCATTGCCCGCGAGCAGGTGGAGAATGGTGCACAGGTAATTGATATCTGCATGGACGATGCCCTGATTGAAGGGGAGAAGGCCATGACAACTTTTTTGAACTATCTTGCTGCAGAGCCTGATATTGTTCGTGTCCCATTTATGATTGACTCATCCCGTTTTTCGATTATCGAGGCAGGATTGAAGTGTATTCAGGGTAAAGCCATTGTAAACTCTATCAGCCTAAAAGAGGGAGAGGAAGCTTTTCTTAAACATGCAAAGCGAATTCAGCGTTATGGTGCATCAGTTGTTGTGATGCTTTTCGATGAGAAGGGTCAAGCAGATACAACTCCACGCAGAATTGAAGTTGCAGAGCGTTGCTATAAACTGCTTACCGAAAAAGCAGGAGTTCATCCCGAGGATATTATCATCGACCCCAATGTTCTTGCCATTGGCACAGGGATGTCAGAGCATGCAGCCTATGCGCTTAGCTTTATCGAAACCTGCAAATGGATTAAAAAGAATCTTCCACATGTCAAGATTAGCGGTGGTGTAAGTAATCTTTCGTTTGCTTTCCGCGGAAATAATACGGTTCGTGAGGCTATTCATTCTGTATTTCTTTTCCATGCAATCAATGCAGGGATGGATGTTGGAATTGTTAACCCTAGTTTGCTCCAAGTTTACTCCGAGATAAACCCCGATTTACTAAAGTTAACTGAGGATTTAGTCCTCAATCGCAGAAAGGATGCAACCGAAAGACTCCTTTCTTATGCTCAGAATACACAGGAGGAAGAGAAAGGCACTGCAACCGCAGCGGCATGGAGAGAAGAAACTTTTGATAAGAGATTATCTCATTCATTGGTTAAAGGGATTACCGAATATATTGAGGTTGATACCGAGGAGGCCTACGCCAATCTAAAATCGGGATTAGCCGTTATCGAGGGTCCGCTAATGGACGGGATGAAGATTGTTGGCGACCTTTTTGGCTCGGGCAGAATGTTCCTACCTCAGGTTGTAAAGAGCGCGAGGGTTATGAAAGCGGCTGTAGCCATTCTGCAACCTTACCTTGAAAAAGAAAAGTTAGAGGGTAATGTTTCACAATCGAGAGGTAAAATCTTACTTGCCACTGTTAAGGGCGATGTGCACGATATTGGAAAGAATATTGTAAGCATTATTCTTTCGTGTAATGGATATACCATTATCGACCTAGGTGTTATGGTGCCAACCGAGAAGATAATTGAAACGGCAATCAACGAAAAGGTTGATATTATTGGGTTAAGCGGACTTATCACTCCATCGCTTGAGGAGATGGCTCATGTTGCCACCGAAATGGAGCGAAGAGGCTTGAAAATCCCTTTGATTCTAGGAGGTGCAACCACCTCAAAGCTGCATACTGCACTAAAAATCGACCCATTCTATTCAGATGCTGTAGTACATGTAAAGGATGCATCGCAAGCGGGCGGTGTTGTAGCCAGTCTTCTTAATGAAAATACTCGTAAAAATTTTACTCAGGCAACTAAAAATGAGTATAAGGAACTAAGGGATAATTATAAGGGTAACTCAATCCCCTATTTTTCAATAGATAAGGCAAGGCTAAATTCGTTTAAATTTGATTGGACATCTTACAGTCCTCCAAAACCGAATAGACCAGGAATTATCAACCTTACCGACTATTCTCTCGATGAGATTAGGGAGTATATCGATTGGACATTCTTTTTCCTCTCGTGGGATATAAATGGTAAATTCCCTGCAATTTTCTCCGATCCTGTAAAAGGGAAGGAGGCTCGCAAGCTATACGATGAAGCCAATGTGCTACTCGATGAAATAATTAGCAAGAAGCAGTTGCATGCAAATGGGTTTGTTGGTATTTTTCCTGCTGCATCACAAGGTGATGATATTATCTTATACAACGAAGAAAGTAGAGAGTCAGTTCTAGCCACCATCCCTCAGCTACGTAATCAGGAGCAAAAGGAGAATAACGAGCTTAATCTTTGCCTTGCCGATTTTATTGCTCCGCTTGAATCAAAGAAAAGCGATTGGGTTGGGTTATTCGCGGTTACTGCTGGTCTTAACTCCGATGAGCTAGCGAAGGGGTATCAGGATAAGGGTGATGATTACAGCTCCTTGATGGTAAAAGTGATTGCCGATAGGCTTGCCGAAGCATTCGCCGAACTGCTTCATAAAAAGGTTAGAATGGAGTTCTGGGGGTATAGCCCCGATGAGAATTTCTATACCGATGAAATTTTTCACGAGAAGTACGTAGGTATTCGACCTGCCCCTGGTTACCCTGCATGCCCCGATCATCGTGGGAAAGAGTTTATTTTCTCATTACTTAACGTTAACGAAGAGTCGGGAATGTGGCTAACCGAGAATTTGGCAATGGTTCCTGGAGCCTCAGTGGCTGGGTACTATTTCTCACACCCTAAATCGAGATACTTTAACGTTGGAAGGGTTGGTGCCGATCAGGTTCGAGATTATGCCAAACGCCTTGAGAAGAGCCTTGAGGAGACTGAAAAGTTTATTCCGAGCAACTTGAACTATAAGTAGAAAAAAGTTCAAAGTTCAAAGTTCAAAGTTCAAAACCCATAACAGACAAACCCATGAAAGTAATTGATCATATAAATAATGCCAAATCAACGCTATTCTCATTCGAGTTACTTCCTCCTTTAAAAGGAAGCACGCTTCAAACAATATTCGATACCATCGACCCTCTTGTGGAGTTTAACCCAGCTTACATTAACGTTACGTACCATCGTGAGGAAGTTGTATATCGCCCTTTACCAAATGGCTCTTTAATTCCAACCGTGCTACGTAGAAGGCCTGGAACAGTTGGCATTGCTGCTGCCATTCAGCATAAGTACAAGGTTGATATTGTTCCGCACATCATCTGCGGTGGGTTTACTCAACTTGAAACCGAGGATGCTTTGATTGACCTCGATTTTCTCGGGATTCATAACATACTCGTCGTTCGAGGCGATGCTGATAAGATTGTTGGAAAATTTGAGGCAAAATCTGGTGGACATAGATATGCTGTTGATCTTGTTAAACAGGTAATCGCCATGAATAATGGTATATATCAGGACGAATCGCTTGAAAAACCTAACCCAACCAATTACTGCGTTGGAGTTGCTGGTTATCCCGAAAAACATGCCGAAGCACCAAATAGCATCTCTGATCTTCAGCGACTTAAAGAAAAGGTTGATGCAGGTGCTGATTATGTGGTAACCCAACTATTCTTTGACAACTCAAAGTTCTTCGAGTTTGAACAAAAATGTCGTGAGATTGGCATTAAAGTTCCGATTATTCCCGGCATTAAGCCTATCTCAATTAAAGAGCACTTAAGTATTCTGCCAAAAATTTTTAACGTACATCTCCCTCATGAATTGGTTAAAGGAATGGAGAAGTGTAAAGATAACAAGGCAGTTAAAGAGTTGGGAGTTGAATGGGCTATAACACAGGCTAAGGAGTTAAAAGCCAATGGCGTTCCTTCTATTCATTTCTACACCATGGGTAAATCCGATAATATTGCAAAGATTGCAAAATATATTTTTTAGTAACTGAACAATGTTTTCGAAGGAAAGAATCGAATCGATTATTATAAAACAGGGTCTTTCAGACTACAAATGGATTGACCCTCTATCATGCCAATGATGAAGGGATTGGTTTGAGGCGTTTTTTTAACACCTCAATCACGTTGTTCTTATTGATTTACAAAGTATAGTTTATGCCCCGAACCTCGCTGCTATTAATTGTTATCTCAACTATTTGCTCTTTTACTCCTGGTTTTCTTGCATTGTAGCGAAATTCGAGCAGGAAATTAACCCATGGCTGATTTTTCCATGGGATGAGAAAATTATTGAATAAAGATTTTGTGTTCTCTGTAGTGAGTCGTTACAAAATTTGTTGTAATGCTTTTTGAGTTCAAGGAGCGCATCTATTTAGATGTGCATTCTGACATGATCATCTTGCAGGCGTTGATATTCCCTAACTGACACGATTTGTGAAAATCCAAACAAGCTTTCGATTTTTCGGATGATTTGAAATACGCCATTCCTCGGTTGTAATAGCTTGCAGCATTGTTAGGATCAAGGTCGATGGCATTATTGTAATCGTTAATAGCATCGGTAAAGAAGCCAAGTTTATAGTTAGCATAGCCCTTATAGTTGTATATGCTAGGGTTTCGGGGCGATAGCTCTAGCGCTTTTTTGTAGCTTTCTAAAGCTGGCTCAAAGGTTTCGAGTTTCAGCTGCGTTGCGCCAAGGTTAAGGTAAATTTGAACTTTTAGGCTATTGGTTGTGGCTAACGCTAAACTTTTTGCAAAATCATCCCCTGCTTTGTCGAACTGACCTTTCTTGTTGTATAGAATACCTCTACGGAAAATGAACTCGGCATTGTCGGGGTTACTCTTTATTGCATTGTCGATATGCTTTTGCGCCTCCTTTAAATCTTCCGCCAAGAGGCATGCCTTAATCATTCCCCCAATGGCAGCGGTATCTGTGGGCTGCTCTTTTAATGCTTTGCTAAAATCGTTCACTGCATCTTTGAAGTTTCGACTCTTTAAATTTTGATTCCCCGAATCGATATACTCCTGAAAGTTGGATTGCGCAAACAGTCCCTGAGTAATAATCAAGGTAAAAGTTAGGTAAATAAACAATTTTTTCATCTTCATCAATGCAATTGTATGTTTTTTTTAATCGGCTAAAGCCGCTTCAAATCTAACCCTGTTAATTATTGCCCTGCCTAAAGTAACTTCATCGGTATATTCTAGCTCATCGCCAAATGCCACACCCCTAGCGATGGCGGATATGGCGATAGATTGATGTTTCAACTTCTTGTAAATAAAGAAGTTTGTTGTATCGCCCTCCATGGTTGCGCTAAGCGCCATAATAACCTCTCTTACGTTTCCTTCGGCAATTTTGTTTACCAGCTGATCGATTTTTAGATCGGCAGGGCCAATCCCATCCATCGGGCTGATAACACCACCAAGCACAAAATACAGACCACTATACTGGTGTGTGTTCTCGATGGACATTACGTCTTTTATGCTTTCAACCACGCAAATTAATGTGCCATCGCGCCTTGGGCTTGAGCATATTGTACAAACATCGGTATCGGATATATTGTTGCAGATTCGGCAATGCTTTACATCATGCCGGAGCTTTATCATGGTTTCGGAAAATCGATCGACATCAACTTCGCTCTGCCTTAATAGGTGGAGCACTAACCTGAGTGATGTTTTTCTTCCTATACCCGGAAGCTTTGCAAATTCCTCTACTGCGTTCTCCAGCAGCTTCGATGGGTAAATGTGAGTATTCATTTTTAAAATCCTTATTTTACAAATCTACAAAATATCGCTCAAAGGGATTTGTATTGATGTTTATTTTTTCTTCTACCTTATTTTTTCTACAATTGTACTCCAAATCAATCTCAAAAAAATGTCTCCCACATTAATTGCTTCTATCGTTGGTTCCTACTTTCTTGCGCTGCTTGTAATTACTTATTTCACATCAAGGAATGCTACCAATCATACCTTTTTTCTTGGGAATAAGAAATCGCCTTGGTACGTAGTTGCTTTTGGTATGATAGGCGCATCGCTATCGGGAGTAACGTTTATGTCGGTTCCAGGATGGGTGAAGGATACGCAATTTACCTATATGATGGTGGTTTTTGGCTATTTAGCAGGCTATATTGTTATTGCAACCGTGCTGATGCCATTATACTACCGATTAAATTTAACATCTATTTACAGCTACCTTGAGGGTCGGTTCGGTAATTCAACCTATAAAACAGGGGCATCATTCTTCTTACTATCGAGGGTTATTGGAGCATCTCTTCGGATGTTTATTGTGGTTAACGTATTGCAAATCTTTGTTTTTGATGCTTGGAATATTCCCTTCTTCGTAACCATTATCGTTTTTATTGTTTCAATCCTTATCTATACTTACAAGGGAGGGATTAAAACGATTATTTGGACCGATACGCTACAAACAACCTTTATGCTTCTGGCGGTTGTGCTATCGATAGTGTTTATCTCCCAAGAGCTGAACCTCTCGTTTAGCGCGCTGCTATCGAAGGTTTTCCAAAGCGATTACTCAAAGATTATTGAAACCGATTGGAATAGCAAACGTTTCTTCCTCAAGCAGTTTTTAAGTGGGGCATTCATTGCCATCACCATGACGGGCTTGGATCAGGAGATGATGCAGAAGAACTTGAGCTGCCGTTCGCTTAAGGATGCTCAAAAGAATATGTTCACATTCAGCTCTGTACTTGTGCTAGTAAACCTGATGTTCCTCGTGCTTGGTGCAATCCTCGTTTTTTATGCTAGCACAAAGGGGGTAAACGTTGCCAATACCGATGATCTTTTCCCTACTATAGCAATACACCATTTAATGCCCATTGCGGGTATAATCTTTATTATCGGGTTGATTTCTGCTGCTTATCCTAGCGCAGATGGAGCGTTAACATCGCTTACCACCTCATTTTGTATTGATATACTTGGCGTAAATAAACCGTCATTCCCCGAGAGTAAAAGGATTAAAGCGAGATATCTAGTTCACATCTCTTTTGCCCTGCTATTGCTCCTTTGCATTGTTCTTTTCCGCAGCTTAAACGATAAGGCCATTATCGATAATCTGTTCACCATTGCGGGCTATACCTATGGACCTTTGCTCGGGCTATACTCCTTCGGGATGTATACCAAATGGCGGGTTAAGGATAGGTGGATTCCTTTGGTTGCCATAGCATCGCCCGTAATCTGCTATATCCTAAGCCGATATTCCGATCAGCTGCTAGGTGGGTATAAGTTTGGGTTTGAGCTGATCATACTGAACGGCATATTGACGTTTATCGGGCTGTGGTTGTTAAGGAAAGAAAGGCAGTAATTTATAACCTTTCTAAAAAACTGTATATTAATGCGTTTTTGTTGATAAATACTGATTAACGAGCTTCTTCACAACTAGTTTTCTAACTACATTTGAGAAAGTAATTATATTTTATTTTGATGGAAACATTTGGTAACGAACAACATAAAATTATTCATGGAGACGCTTTGGAGGTATTGATAGGGCTGCCGGATAATTCTGTTGACTTAATATTTGCAGATCCACCTTATAACATTGGTAAAAACTTCAATGGGCATATTGACAAGTGGGCAACAGATGATGATTATCTGAATTGGTGTTACAAATGGCTCGATTTGTGCGTTCGAAAACTTAAACACAACGGTAGTTTTTATGTTATGACCGCCACTCAATTTATGCCATTCTTCGATATTTATCTTCGCAAGAAGTTGGATATTCTTTCGCGGCTAATTTGGTACTATGATAGTTCAGGAGTTCAGGCAAAAAAATACTACGGTTCAATGTATGAACCAATTCTATTCTGTGTAAAGGATAAGAATAGTTACACGTTCAATACTGATGACATATTAGTAGAAGCGAAGACAGGTGCGAAACGCAAACTTATTGACTATCGAAAAGCAGTTCCTACAATTTATAATTCTCAGAAAGTACCCGGAAATGTTTGGGAGTTTGCTAGAGTTCGCTATCGAATGGACGAATATGAAAATCATCCTACGCAAAAGCCAATCGCATTGCTTGAGCGAATTATTAAGGCAAGTTCAAATAAAGGAGATTTTGTACTAGATCCTTTTTCAGGAACATTTACTACTTGTTTTGTTGCGAAAGAACTTGGGAGAAATTCTCTAGGTATTGAATTACAAGATGAATATGTGAAAATAGGTTTACGTAGGTTGCAGCTGGCCAAGGAGTTTAAAGGAGAAAAACTGCAAAAAGAAGTTCGGACATTTGAAACCGAAAAAACAGAATCTGTAATAAATCTAAAATTATTTTGAAGAACCCATGGAGACTGTATTCACATCAAACATTAAATTGGTTTTACTAAAACACTTTGGCAAGAACGCTGATGATGTTTTTGAGAAGAGTCAACTTATTCAATATATTAACCAGAAAACTCGTTCAGCAAACAAGGGATCAAAAGCTCGTTCGAGTTTTAATGCTTTGTATTCAATTTACACTCTAGTTGAGGATTATATAGCGCATAACTACCATGTTAAAGGCGACTACTCTATTTATGAAGGAGCGAAGTACACTCAACTTTTGAAAAGAGCAAGAACTCTTCCTTTTGGTTCTACAGTACAAAACCACTCGTTCAATAATAGAACGAATGATGAATTTAGAAAATATGATAAGTCTCTAATTCCAATACTTAGAGATACGCAAACTAAGCATTATTGGATAAACGAGAATCTTTTAAAAGTAAAAACAGGTAAAACCAATACCAATATTGCTAAAGTAATCATTGAAATCATTGATGAATACGCCAAGACAAAGCAAGACTCATTTCAACGATTTGTTAAAACCTGCGAGGAACTTCAAGAATTTGGAAGGAAAACACCAAAAAAAGTTGAGAGTTTTATTATTGGTTTACTCGCCCCCAATGTTGATGCAAGACTATTTGAAATTGTTAGCTATTCCATTCTTAAGTATTTCTATCATGACCAACAAATTATTTGGGGTTTTGAAATGGATAAACTCAATACCGAAAAGTTGAAGCTATACAAGACAGGGAGAACTAATGCGAATGACGGAGGGATTGATTTTGTGATGAAACCACTTGGAAGGTTTTTTCAGGTCACAGAAACCTTGGATTTCAAAAAATACTTCCTCGACATTGATAAAATTCAAAAATATCCAATCACTTTTGTAATCAAATCAACTGACCCAACTCAGGATCTTTTAAAGAGAATTAGAGATAAAGCCAGCAAGACGTATTCAATTAAAACAATTGTTAATAGGTATATGGACTGCATTGAGGAGGTTATAAACATTCCAACCCTTAACGACAGATTTAGTGATGCTGTAAAACAAGGCTACCTTAACAAAATCCTTGACGAGATTGTAACTCAAAGCAAAATTGAGTTTAACTATGAATTTTTAGATAAGGAAGCGGAATGAACAAGGGCAATTATTCATGGTTAAAGAATTGTTAGCAGCGTGTTAATCATAAAATTACTAATTTAGTCAGCAGCTAGATATACCCAAATTCATAATTTTTGATCAACTCCCTATTTTTACTTCTCCATCGCATGTCCGAATATCTCCTCAAGGATTGGCTCATACCGGTCGTATAGGATTTTTCGACGAAGTTTCAGGGTGGGTGAGAGTTCGCCTGTTTGAGAGCTCCAGGTCTCTTCAACAATTCGAAATCGCTTGATTTGCTCAAATTCCCCCAGCTGCTTATTAATGGCATTTATCTCCTTTTGATAACGGGCAATGACCTCGGGTAGTGAAATAAGATCCTTGTTATTCACGAAATGAATCTTATGCCTTGAGCACCAATCGTGGAGGAAGCTAAAGTTGGGCGAGATTAATGCGCTTACAAACTTCTCGTTCTCCCCAACTATCATTGTCTGTTCGATGAAAAAGGATTCCTTTACCTTGTTCTCTATCACCTGCGGAGCAATGTATTTTCCGCTCGACATCTTGAATATCTCTTTTTTCCGATCGGTGATTACCAAGAATCGATTATCATCAATTCTACCAATATCACCAGTATGGAACCAGCCATTCTCATCAATGGCCTGTTTTGTCAATTCATCATCTTTGAAATATCCGAGCATTAGGTTTGGCCCTTTCATTAGTATTTCACCATCATCGGCAATTACAACGGTAACGTTTTCGAGAATTGGGCCAACAGATCCAAACTTAACGCTATTAGGCTCCTGAAAATGGTTTACCGAAATTACAGGCGATGTTTCGGTTAGGCCATATCCTTCGAGTACAGGAATTCCTGCTGCCCAAAAAACACGTGCCAAGCGAGGCTGAAGTGCCGCACCCCCGCTAATAATTAATTTCAGATTTCCACCGAGTGCTGCTTGCCATTTACTGAAAATAAGCTTGCGAGCAAGTTTTAGCTGAATATCGTAAACCCAGCCATTTTTATTATCGAACTCATATCGTAGCCCAAGGTTAACTGCCCAAAAGAAGATGTGCTTTTTTATCCCCGATAAATCTTTCCCCTTGGCAATAATTTTATCATAAACGGCTTCAAGAACTCTGGGTACTGCGCAAAAGGCGTTGATATTAAGTTCTCGAATGTTATCGCCGATTGTGGCCATACTCTCAGCGAAGTAGATGGTCATGCCAGTATATTGATAAATGTAGATTACCATTCTTTCGAGCACATGGCACAAAGGAAGGAAACTTAAGGTCTTGTCTCCTGCTGCAAGAGGAAGTCGGGGAGAGGTAGCAATAACATTGGATAAGATATTTTCGTGCGAAAGCATCACTCCTTTTGACAGTCCTGTGGTTCCAGATGTATATATTAAAGTTGCTATATCATTTGGTTTAACAGACTCTTTGATTTTTATAAGTTCTTCTTTATAATGATTGGCCTTGTTCTTTCCATTATTTGCAATATCCTCCCAAAAGTTTATTCCATCAGATTTTACAAAGGTATAAATACCTATAATATTAGGTATTTCAGCCGCAATGGGTTGAAGTCTTTCGTAAAGGGCTTTGTTCTCAACAAAAATAATTCTCGATTCAGAGTGGCTAAGAATATGTTTATACTCCTCGTTGCTAATTGTTGAGTAAATGGGTACATGAATCATTCCTGTTTGACTTACAGCCATATCCACAAAGTTCCACTCGGGCCGATTATTTGAAACGGTAGCAACTTTATCCCCTTTATTTAAGCCTAATGCTAATAGCCCATAGCTTAGATAATTGGAGTTTTCGATATATGCATGAATATCGTATTCAATCCAACCCCCATTTTGCTTACCAGCAAGAACAGTTCGTCCATTATATATTTCAATTCCTCGTTCAAGGATATCAAAAGTTCTGGTTGCTTTCATGCTATTGGTTTTGGTTTGAGAATCAAAAATAAGAAAAAGAATCATAATCAATTAAACGAATGTTTAATTTTATTAGCCAATAGCATATAAAGAAATCAGGAGATTGGTTCTCCTGTTCTAAGACTCTTTTTTTAAAAAGCAAATCTTTTATTCGATAATGCCCCAAGGATATTCTGTTCTTGATGCGCAAAACTCTCCCGTAGGGTTAATATCTAGATTTATAGTTTTTGATAGCTCTTCTTGTTCTCCTAAATACAGTTCAACAAACTTGATAATATACTCACCAGAATTTAAGTTACTTACTTCGATATCGATATCGTAAATACATAAACAGTTACATCCTGGAGTTTCCTCCTTCTCTGTAATAGTAATAATGTTACCTGATTGTTCCACTTTGCATGTAATTTTACCAGGGCAGCAGTTAAACCCTGTATTTGCATGGGTTAGCAGTATTTTTTTTAAATTTTTATCGTAGCTGTAGATAATGCAGCTGTGGTTTACATCCACTAATAAAACTTTTGATTTAAGATCGTGCGAATGGCAAGTGGATTTATTTGTAACGAGTGCACGTATTTGATTATTCTCATCCTTTTTACATCCATTAAGGGAGAACGCAATCATTAAAATAGTAAGTATTCTTTTCATTTTCAGAGAGTATTTTTTATAAGTTTTAAGTTAGATGGATTTACATAAAAAAAGTTGCGTTGATGGTGTAGCTATTTTACTTGTTTATTAAACAAATAGTTTTGTTTGATTTACATTAAACTTTACTAGGTAAATGAATCTAATTCCTAAAAGTAATACTAAATAAGATTGCAATATGAATACTTTGAAGATATCTATAATTACTAGTTATTGTCTATTGCTTGTTTCTTGTAATACAGACAAAACAGAAATTGCGAGAATTTATTCTGCTGCTCAGAACGACTCTACTTCATATTATATTCTTCGTGGTTTATGCAAGAATTACCCGAACAGACTTGGTGGTTCTGCAAACTCAATCAGGGCAATCGATTATATGAAGAGCATAATGGAACAGGAAAAATTTGACACCGTATATCTTCAGGAATGCACCGTTACCCATTGGGATAGAGGAGGCGAAGAGATTGGAACTATTAAATCAAATAAAGTAGGTAGTACTAGATTGTCAGTATGCACCTTGGGCAATTCTGTTGGTACACCCAATAAAGGGATAAATGCTGAAATAGTAGAAGTAAAAAGTTTTGAAGAGTTGGAGAAACTTGGAGAGAAAGCAATAAAGGGGAAAATAGTTTTCTTTAACAAACCTATGGATGCCACTAAAATTAATTCCTTTGAGGCTTATGGTGAGGTTGTTGGTTTTCGGTTTTCAGGAGCATCCGTTGCAGCAAATTATGGGGCAGAAGCTGTTTTGGTAAGATCCGTAACTACAGCGAACGATACATTTCCTCATACTGGAGTGATGCGGTATGAGAACACCCCAAAGCAGATACCTGCATTTGCAATATCAACAATTCATGCAGATATTTTAAGCAAGCAACTTGTTGATGATCCTAAGCTTATTGTTCACCTTAAATCAAATTGCAAATTCCTTGCCGATGAGAAATCGTTTAATGTTATTGGAGAAGTTAGGGGTAGCGAGTTCCCCGATGAGTATATCACTGTCGGTGGTCATTTGGATTCGTGGGATAATACTGAAGGAGCACACGATGATGGTGGTGGATGCGTTCAATCGATAGGGGTTTGGAGAATTTTCAGGGATATTGGATATATTCCTAAGAGGACTCTTCGAGTTGTTATGTTTATGGACGAGGAGATGAACCAACGTGGTGGTAGAAAATATGCCGAAATGGCCAAGCAGAAAGGGGAGAAGCATATTTTTGCCCTCGAATCCGATGGGGGGTGCGATAAACCCAAAGGTTTTTCATTCGATACGAAGGAGAATCATTTAAATTATATCAATTCCTATAAGAATTTTTTTGAACCCTACGGTGCTGATCAGTTTGTTAGCCATGGCGCAGGGGTTGACATCGATTTCTTAAAGGAGGATCATGATATTATATTAGGTGAACTTATGGTTGACCCAACCCACTACTTCGATTACCATCATAGCGGATACGATACGTTTGAACATATTAATAAGGAATTTTTGCAGCAGGGAAGCGCATCAATGGCAACCATTGTCTTTTTGGTTGATAAATTCGGAGTTAGCGAATAAATACCAAGTTGCTTAGTAATTAATTGTTATTCAGCAAATAGTATGAAAGAAAAGAATAAAACAAAAAGATTACATTGGTTTAATATTCTAATCGATTTTATTCCTGAGTTCTTAGGTGTTTTAATTGCATTGCTTTTAGCAGGCTGGTTCCAAGACTCGAGCGATAATGAGTTTATTAATAAGTCAATATCAAGCATACACTACGATTGTGAGACAAATATGAAGAACCTAAAGGTACAGGATCAGAATATGAAAAACCAAATAGATACCTTTAATCATTACCTTTACGACAATAAGGTTCGGGTCATAGAGATTATCTCGAAGAATGGTGGAATACAAATGCAGAATATGCTCAATTCAGGTTGGAAAATTCTTGAGAGATCTTCGCTGGTCTCAAAAATGGATTATAAGATGTTGACCATGCTCTCCGAAATGGATTCTTACTTAAGCCATATGGATTTTTGTATTAAAACCCTAACAAATTTGGTTTATACAACCTTAAATAGTAGTTCAACGAATGATAAGAAGGCACTTATTGTTTTATTTAGAGATGGTTTGAATATAAGCTACCATATGAAAAATAGTATGCAAAGAATAGATAGTCTTATACTTAAGGACTATGGTCGTACACTTAGAAAGTACAAAAAATAAGGGAAATGCCTTTTGGATAGCAAATCGCTAAACGGTTACTTTTCCTACCTTATCTAGATATTGCTATACTTCAACCTGTTCTAATACCGACTGGATAGCAAGATAATCAGAATAATTCGCTTCGCTTTTATCCCGAATTACTCAATATAAGGTTGAATGGGTCAATAAGAATTAACCCCGATTTAGAAAATCACCTTGAAAGTGATCTATGCAAAACTTGAAAAGGTTGATTTTCTAAATCGAATTCGCAAGATTTTTTTCTTGCGGATTTTGGGTGAACTTTAATGATTACCTTTAAGCCTTATGCGATATACTAATCTAAATCACATGTAATTAGGGCTTGCTGAATAAGTCACAAATAGGTTTATGAAGCCATTAAAAACAAACCCCCAAGGGGTGAAATTAGAAACAAGGGCACGTATTTTAGGCTTTTACATAAAAAATGCTTGCGCTTACACAACAAAAAATTGTTGTAATATTTTATATTTCTGTGTTTTAACACTTAATCAGCAGATCCTAAATACCGCATCACAGCAAAATAGCAACACTCTTTTTTGCAGCCTTAGATATACTCATCCCAACTTCTAATATCCAAATCCTCTAACTTCTTATTGCAAATTGCAAAAAGGAATGCAGCGGCAAGCCGAGCGTTAGTAATCAGCGGGATATTGCAATCAATGGCTGACCTTCGTATTGAGTAATCGTTATACAGTTCCTTCTTCGAAAGGTTTTTTGGTACGTTGATAACCATTTCAACCTGTCGATTTCGAATGAGTTCAGTGCTGTTGGGCGATTCAGCCTCATCGGGCCAAGCAACAGGGATAGCATTCACACCATTCTCCTTCATGAACTTTGCCGTACCCTTGGTTGCATAAATCGTAAACCCTTGTTGTTGAAGAAGAATTAAGGGTTCAATAAGAGCAATCTTCGACCTCAACGGACCTGATGATACAAGAATACTCTTTTGTGGGATTCGATAGCCTACCGATAGCATCGCTTTTATCAAAGCATCATCAAAATCGTTACCGATACAACCTACCTCGCCGGTGGATGCCATCTCAACACCTAGAATTGGATCTGCTTTTGATAGTCGGCTAAACGAGAACTGTGATGCTTTAATACCAACATGGTCAATCTCAAACATCGATGGAGATAAGGTGTTGGGCATTCTACCCAACATGAAGTTTGTTGCTGCGCCTATAAAGTTGTACCCAAGAACCTTTGAAACGAATGGAAAGCTTCGACTTGCACGAAGATTACATTCAATCACCTTAACATCATTATTCTTTGCAAGGAGCTGCATATTGAATGGACCTGTAATGTTTAGCTCTTTGGCAATATCGCGGGCAATCTTACGGATTCGACGAATGGTTTCGAAGTAGAGTTTTTGTGGAGGGAACACTAGTGTTGCATCTCCTGAGTGAACCCCCGCGAATTCGACATGTTCAGATATTGCATCGATTATAACCTCCCCGTTATTGGCAACTCCATCAAACTCAATCTCCTTTGCACCCTCAATGAATTCACTTACTACCACAGGGTGATTCTTAGATACGTTGGTAGCTAGCTGAAGATAATCCCTAAGCTCATCGTGGTTTGAAACAACGTTCATTGCTGAACCCGAGAGCACATATGATGGACGAATCAGAACGGGGTAGCCAACCTCATCAACAAATTTTTCAACCTCCTCAAAGGTTGATAGCTGCTTCCAGCGGGGTTGATCGATCTCTAGCCTATCGAGCATTTCAGAGAATTTCTGTCGATCTTCGGCTCTATCAATATTCTCTGGTGTAGTACCAAGAATTTTAACCCCTGCATTATGCAACCTCATTGCCAAATTGTTTGGGATTTGACCACCTACCGAAACAATAACCCCAATGGGTTTTTCAATTTCGATAATATCGAGGACCCGCTCAAAGGTTAGCTCATCGAAGTATAGCCTATCACAGATATCGTAATCAGTACTTACCGTTTCGGGATTGTAGTTGATCATCACTGAGCGGTAACCCATTTTCCGAATCTCGCTCACAGCGCTAACAGTACACCAGTCGAACTCTACGGAACTACCAATCCTATAAGCCCCTGAGCCTAAAACTATGACAGACTTATCTTTCTTATCGTTAACTATATCGTTTTCGGTTCCATTATAGGTGATGTACATGTATGCAGTTGATGACGGATATTCAGCCGCAAGCGTATCAATTTGCTTAACCACAGGGAGAATCCCAAGATTTTTTCTATGCACCCTTACTTTACCTTGGCATTCCTCGATCTCATTTGGCGATGGGTTGAAAATTAGCCGAGCAAGCTGAAAATCGGAGAACCCCATTCGTTTAGCAGCATTCAAGGTATCAAAATCAAGATTCTCTATTGATTTTATTTTCTCTAGCGTAAGTTTAAACGTTGTAATATTTGCCAATTTCTCAAGAAACCAAACATCAATGGCAGTTAGCTGATGTATCCTTTCAATTGTCCAACCCTTTTCAAGAGCTTCAGCAACCGCAAAGATTCGCTGATCGGTGGGGTGGGAGAGTGACTCCTCTAAATTTACATGAGTAACCTTTGGATTGCCGACCAATCCGTGCATTCCCTGTCCAACCATCCTCAACCCTTTTTGAATGGCCTCCTCAAACGTACGCCCGATAGCCATAACTTCTCCAACGCTCTTCATCGATGAGCCAATTTCGCGGGTAACGCCTTGAAATTTATTCAAATCCCAACGGGGGATTTTTACAACGATATAATCTAGGGCAGGTTCAAAGCAAGCAGTGGTAGTTTGAGTTACGGCGTTTTTTAGCTGATGTAATCCATAACCTAAACCAAGTTTTGCTGCGATAAAAGCTAGCGGATAACCTGTAGCTTTAGATGCCAATGCTGATGAGCGCGATAAACGGGCATTCACCTCAATCACCCTATAATCCTCGCTGTTTGGATCAAGCGCATATTGAACATTGCACTCTCCAACAACACCTAAATGCCGAATTATTTTGATTGCAAGTGATCTTAGCTTATGATATTCTGAATTCGATAAAGTCTGAGATGGAGCAACTACAATACTTTCACCTGTATGGATACCCAGTGGGTCGAAGTTCTCCATGTTGCAAACGGTAATGCAATTGTCAAATCTATCGCGTACTACCTCGTATTCAACCTCTTTCCACCCTTTAAGCGATTCCTCAACAAGTATTTGATTTGAATAGGAGAATGCGTTGGTAGCAAGTGCATGTAGCTCTTCGTCATTTGAGCAGAAACCGCTACCCTGACCCCCAAGAGTAAAAGCCGCTCTTATGATTAAAGGGTAACCAATAGTTCGGGCGGCTTCAATCGCTTTATCTACGCTATCAACGGCAAAACTCTTAGGTGTTTTTACATCAATTTCACGAAGTTTTCCAGCAAAGAGTTCACGATCCTCTGTATTGATAATGGTTTCAACAGGTGTTCCAAGAACTTCGATATTGTGTTTTGAAAGGATTCCAGAGTTGTAAAGATTTGTACCGCAGTTAAGGGCTGTTTGTCCACCAAAGGAGAGGAAAAGGCCATCGGGCTTTTCAATCTCAATCACCTTTTCGACGAAATGGGGGGTGACAGGTAGAAAGTAAACCTTATCGGCAATCCCCTTGCTAGTCTGAACTGTGGCGATATTCGGGTTAATCAGAATGGTTTTTATTCCCTCTTCCTTTAAAGCCTTCAGGGCTTGTGAACCGCTGTAATCAAACTCTCCAGCCTCTCCAATCTTTAGTGCTCCTGAACCGAGAACGAGTATCTTCTTATATTGTTTTTTCATTTTCAGTTTATTTTTTACCGCAGAGGCACAGAGAACGCAGAGATTTTTAACTCAGAGAACTCAGCGTCTCCGCGGTATATTTTTTATTTTGTAAAATTATCATTCTTGTTTTTTTCAACGAGATTCAAGAAATCATCGAACAAAAACTCTGTATCTGTAGGACCTCCTGATGCCTCGGGGTGAAACTGAGCGGCAAAGAATGGTTTCGTTTTATGCCTAATCCCCTCGCAGGTTCCATCGTTCGCATTCTCGAAAAGGATATCCCAATCGCTTGGTAATGTTGATGTATCGATAGCAAATCCATGATTCTGTGATGTGATAAAGCATCTATCGGTATCCTTCATGATAACGGGTTGATTATGGCTACGATGCCCATAGGGGAGTTTGTATGTATCAGCACCAGCAGCTAGTGCCATCAGCTGATTTCCCAAGCATATCCCCATAATGGGTTTATTTCCTTCTAAAGCCTTACGGAGGTTCTTAATGGTAGCCTCATTCATCTTGGGATTGCCAGGACCATTGGAGAGGAATAGTCCATCCCAATCATCGTTATTGAAATTGTAATCGTAAGGAACTCTTGTAACAATTGTATCGCGGTTTATTAAGCATCGTATAATATTGTTCTTTATCCCACAATCAACTAACGTTATTTTATATTTCCCATTACCATAAACCTTTTTTTCTTTCACTGAAACCTGTCCAACCAAATCCTCCTGATTTGGGTCGATGAATGGAATCTCCTTATCAAACTCTATTTTGGCAAGTGTAGTCCCTTTTTCTCTCAATTTTTTGGTCAACGCTCTGGTATCAATTCCAGATATAGCAGGAATTTTATGCTCAATAAGCCATTGCGAGAGGCTCATCTGTGCATTCCAGTGGCTATAGCATTCGCTATATTCGGCTACCACCAGGCCTGATACCTGAATCCTATCCGATTCCCAGAACTGAAAGATATCGTTCTCGGTTGCTTTACCTGGTACACCGTAATTCCCGATAAGCGGATAAGTGGCAACCAGTATCTGCCCTCGGTACGAGGCATCGGTAAGGCTCTCGGGGTAGCCAGTCATTGCAGTATTGAAGACGAGTTCGCCAGCCGACCCCCCTTGGTATCCAAAGGAGGTTCCGATTAGGATTGTACCATCTTCAAGAATCAGTTTTGCTTTTGTGCTATTCATTATTGTTGGGATTATGGCATAAATAAGGTCGGTGATTAGCCGACCTTGAATTGAAAAAATATTTTAATGAAGAAAGTTTATTGGTTTCAGCAACAGGGGTTAGGAATGTTTTGATAAAAAAAAAGCCTGCCAGTAATGGCAGACCAAATAAAATATAGTAAGATATTGAGATTTCGAACCCAGTATGTTTAGACGAAGAAATTTGCTTTTGTAATATTGACATCATTCTCAAAAATAGTTTGACAAAGGTATGAGAAGTTATGGATTTCTCAAAAAATAAAACCTAAATAACGTGAATTCGATATAATAATACATGTTATATCGCTATTTATTAGTGCTTTAATACTAATATTATGTTTTTGGAAGACTGCCTACCTGCCGGCAGGCAGGCATCATTCCATTTTTTTCGAATAAAGTAAAATACTGATAATATTGCATTTAAATAGTTTCTTATGTCAAACTGACGTTAAATAATATATATTTAAAACCCAATGTCGTTTAGTTAAGGAATTTAACGCTAGCATGTCCTGCGGACTATGCTAGGTTATTAAACCTTCTAATCCCGCATGGCGGGGTGGAAGAGTTGATTTAAAAAACGCTAACTAAACGACATTGATTTAAAACCTAAGAATGCGCCAATATCATATACATAGAAGATAATCAGACACTAAAGCACTATTCTATTTTTCAGTTTTAAAGAATTGTATTAATTGCATAAGTTGTTCTGCATGTAAAGAGAGTTCTTCTGCATTCGAAGCAATCTCTTCGGAAGATATTGAGTTCGCTTGAGTAATTTGATTGATTTCTTGTATTGAATTGCTCACCTGATTTGACCCTTCCGATTGTTCTATCGATGCTGAGGTTATTTCCTGAATTAGAACAACCGTACGTTCAATATCCGGTATAATCTTTTTTAATGTTTCTCCTGCGTTGTTTGAGGTTTTAACACCGTTATCGATAAGTGTAACAATCTCATCAGCCGCTAACCTACTTCTTTCGGCCAGTTTGCGTACCTCAGCAGCAACAACAGAGAAACCTCGACCATGCTCGCCAGCCCTTGCTGCTTCAACTGCTGCATTTAGCGCAAGCAGGTTAGTTTGGAAGGCGATATCGGTTATTATTTTAACCTTATTAGCAATTTGTTGCATTGATTCTGAGGCTTGAAAGGTTGCGGTGCTCCCTTTTTTTACACCATCAGCGGCGATCTTAATAATAATCTCCGTTTCCTTAGCATTATGTGAATTCTGCTGAATATTTGCAACAATCTCCTCCATAGAAGATGCAACCTCTTCAACTATCGCCGCTTGCTTATTTGCATCGGATGCAAGTTGATTTGAACTTTGGCTAAGAGCGTTTGTGGCAATTGCAATATTTCCACTTCCCTCCTTGATAGAGGAGACCATTTTGCTTAAACTATTTTTCATCCCTTCTAGGCTTGATGCTAAATCACCGATCTCATCTGATCTAGAGATTGTAATACTTTTACTAAGATCTCCGTTATTGATGTGTTTACTAAAATTTATGAATTGAATAATATTATCGACAAGTCGGTTCGCAACTATTGAAATTACAATACCTAGTACAATTATTCCAGCAAGGCCAATAATAATTAATAGTTTTAATGTATTTTTTGATTGTTCAAGTACGACATCCAAGGGGGATACAACAAGCAAGGACCATGGAGTTGTTGAATTCCCAATCTGTATTGGTGTAAACCTCATGTATGATTTACTTCCATCTAAACCTTTCTTGAACGCTGAAAACTTCTCGCCTCTTTGGATTTTCTCAAGAACATTGTATTCTTTAGCAATATTCGGTTCAATATCATTGAAAGATACATTGATTTTACTGCCGTTAAATGAAGTAATATTTTTACCTTTATTACTTATAAGTATAGCATAGCTGCCCTTGAATGGGTTAACCTGATCGGTATATTTTTGATAACGGGTTAAGCTAACATCAACTCCAGCCAACCCGATAAACCTACCACTCTCCATTATTGGTACGCATATACTTGTTAATAGTACTTCATTCTTTCCATCCTGCGTAAGAGAATAAAAATATGGTTCGTCAACCCATTCCTGTTTATTTTGCTTAATACTATTGTATGTGCTACCAACTATATCACCATCCATATTTCTGTCTAATTCAGTGACAATATACTGGTTGTTCAATGAGAATGCAGTCAACATTTTTCTGCCAAAGTTTTTCTTATAAAAAATATCATAAGCACTGAATTCATAACTTCCCCATGTGCTCACATATTCAGGCGTTTTTTTAATTACTTCTAGAAGCATTGCTTTATAAATATCCCAACGATCTGATTGCTTAATGCTTTTGTAGCCTAAAAAGCTGTATGCAAGCGATCTAGATATTCCAATATCTACATTTAGCTCTGAAGAGATTTTATCGGCATAAGAATCGGCTACCTCATCGACAAGTTTCAATGAACTTGAGTATGATTCATTCTTAAAACGGATAAAAAATATTGTTAGAACAGTAATGTAGATTATTGATGAGGCTCCAAGAATTGCAAGGATAGTCCTCTCCCTATACTTAAGTTTTTTCATCATTGATTGCATATAAATGAATTACTCCAAAATTAAAACTATTAATTCATCCATAATTCTTTCTACAGATGATTAGAATCATCTTTTTACTAAATAATCCCATAATAAAACCTCCAAGTTTATTATGAACTCGAAGGTTTCTATTTTTGTAGTTTTTATCCTAGAACTTAAATTGCCTGCTTAGTTTCCGCATCCATTTACACAAGATTTTTCCCACCTATTGTTATTCCACCGCTACCATGCTTTTTGTAAGAGGAGGTTTTCTTAACTCTACAAACATACGAGATAGCCTTTTCTTCCACTGCTATTCCAATGCCTGATATGACTTCAACCAAGGTAAAACATGGGCATCGGAACGATGCTCTTCCGATTGCCCTTTATAAATTAAGTATGAATCATGCGGGTTACCCTTTGTTAGGGTATTCCAATAGTTAATCTGCTTGAAAGAATAGGAATGAATTGTTTACGCCGATTTTATCTCAATAACCTTCAGTTTATTCCCGATGTCTGCAAGGCAATCAATTTCATTCTCATTGCTTTCTCGCCAGAAGTAAAAATCAATATTTGGTATTTTGTAACTATTCACCACGGAGACACGCCTGCCAGTAGGTCTGTGTCTCTGTGGTTTCTCTTCATTTCGTTTACTGCTGAAGAGTAACATTGTTTTGAGATAGAATTTATTAGGTTAAATTTTTTTCGATTAATAATGTAGGATAGATTTTGATATTAATGATGTTTAATCCAAAAAGAATGCTCTACCAAAAAAGCAAAATATCAAAGAAATGCTTTATCGATAGAGCAAAATTGGACATGACTTAATTTCTCTGCGTACTCTGCGCCTCTGCGGTTAGTTTTTTATTCTAAAGAACGAATGGCTTTCTTAATCGCCGCATCTAACCCTGCAGGATTCTTTCCCCCAGCTGTTGCGTAGAAAGGTTGCCCACCGCCTCCACCTTGAATCTCCTTGGCAGCTTCCCTTACAATATTTGATGCGTTTAGCTTATGCGATTCAATCAGCTTTTCATCAACCATAATGGTTAGCATAGCCTTTCCATCTGATGCTGATCCAAGTACAAGGAAAAGATTTTCTACCTCATTCTTTAGCTGAAATGCTAAATCCTTTACTGCTTCTGGATTACTAATTTCAATTTTCTTAGCGATGATGTTTACACCATTCTTCGATTCTACAGAAGATTTTAAAGTTGCTTTTAGTGCATGAACCTTCTCCTTCATCATCCCTTCAATCTCCTTTCGAAGATTTGCATTCTCTTCAACGAGTTTCGATGCTCCTTGTAGAATATTTGCAGGATTTCCAAGAATTTGCTTAACCTCTTTGATACTATCAATTTGAGCGTAAAGGAACTCTTCGGCTTTAACACCCGTAATAGCCTCAATCCTTCTGATACCGGCTGATATTGCTCCTTCGGAGATAATTTTTATAAAGCCAATCTGCCCTGTTGATGGAACGTGAGTGCCACCACAAAGTTCAACGGATTCACCAAAACGAATTACACGTACTGAATCACCATATTTCTCGCCAAACAGGGCCATCGCACCCATGTTAACAGCACTATCCATCGACATATTACGATGCTCATCGAGTGGAATATTTTGACGTATCATCTGATTAACAAGAATTTCAACTGAACGAATCTCCTCATCGGTCATTTTTTGGAAATGAGCGAAGTCGAAACGTAGGTTCTCAGAGTTAACCAACGAACCTTTTTGCTCAACATGAGTGCCAAGAATCTCACGCAGAGCATGATGAAGTAGGTGAGTGGCGGAGTGGTTGTTCGCTATACTTACTCTCTTCTCGAGATTAACTTTTGCTAAAAATTTTGTTCTGGGATTAGCTGGAAGCTTATCAACCAGATGAATAGTTAGGTTATTCTCTTTGATTGTATTTTCAATTTTTATAACCTCACCATCAGCTTCAATGGTGCCGATGTCCCCAACCTGACCTCCTGATTCGGCATAGAATGGAGTTTTATCAAAAACAAGATGATATTGCTCTTTCCCTTTTGTTTTGATCGTTCTCATTCGGGCAATGCGAATATCTGCCTCAAAATGATCGTATCCAACAAACTCAACCTCGGCAATCTTTAAAATCTCTTGCCAATCGAAAGTTTCAACAGCAGCATCGGAGCGCGAACGATCCTTTTGCTGAGCCATTTCGCTCTTGAATCCGTCCATGTCAACGGTTAGGTTGTTTTCCCTTAAAATCAGCTCTGTAAGGTCAATTGGGAACCCAAAGGTATCATAAAGGATAAATGCATCCTTACCTGATATTATGTTTTTATGTTCTTTTTTGGCTGTATTAATCATACCGTCGAGCATCTTGATACCTGTTTCAAGAGTACGAAGAAAAGATGCTTCTTCCTCATGAATAACTTTGATAATTAGCTCCTTTTGTGAGATTAGTTCAGGGAAAAACTTACCCATCTCGGTTGATAGAACATCTACGAGTTTATTGATAAAAGGCTCACGAAAATTTAGGAATGTATAACCGTAACGCACGGCACGGCGAAGAATTCTTCGAATTACATAACCTGCCTTTACATTCGATGGTAGCTGACCATCGGCGATTGAGAACGATACTGTTCTTAAATGGTCAGCAATAACGCGCATAGCAATATCACGCTTTTTATCCTTGCCATAATCGAAACCGCACATCTTCGATATTTCACCGATAATTGGTTGGAAAATATCTGTATCGTAGTTGCTCTGCTTGCTCTGGATTACCATCGAAAGCCTTTCGAAACCCATACCGGTATCGACATGCTGAGCCGGTAATTGCTCTAGCTGTCCATTAGCCTTGCGGTTATACTGAATGAATACCAAGTTCCAAATTTCAATTACCTGAGGATGACCTGTATTCACCATTTTATCACCTGAGACGTTTTTTCTTTCATCAGCATTTCTTATATCCACATGTACTTCGGAGCAAGGTCCACAAGGACCTGATTCGCCCATTTCCCAGAAGTTATCCTTCTTGGAACCCATTAAAATTCTACTTTCGGGTAGATGTTTTTTCCAGTACTCGAAAGCTTCTTTATCCATATCAATTCCTTCGTCAGGACTTCCCTCGAACACAGTAACATATAGATTATCTCTATCAATCTTAAGCACATCGACTAAGAACTCCCACGCCCAATCAATAGCCTCTTCTTTGAAATAATCGCCAAACGACCAGTTACCAAGCATTTCGAACATGGTATGGTGGTAAGTATCGTGGCCAACTTCTTCAAGGTCGTTGTGCTTGCCTGATACGCGTAAACACTTCTGTGTATTAGCAATTCGTGGATGTTTAACAGGAGAATTACCAAGAAAAATATCCTTAAACTGGTTCATCCCAGCGTTGGTAAACATTAGGGTAGGATCATTTTTGACTACCATCGGTGCCGATGGTACAATCTGATGCATCTTACCACGAAAAAAGTCAAGAAACGCTTGTCTGATTTCGCTCGATTTCATATATAGTGTTAATTAGTTAAACAATTGTTTTGTAATAATTTAGATTAATTGAAAAGGCATTATTGTATTGAAATTATGAACACTCTGAATGCTTCGGAAACCTTGATGGTTTGCAATAACAATTTGTTCATAAAGTGTTAAAATATAATGAATTATTTAGCGTTAGCTAACATGTTAATATCGATTTTTTATTAAAAAACTTTGCAAAAATAAATATTTACATTAGATTTGTCGATATTCGTCAAAATAGAATCATTCCAAAGTGCTATAAATAAAAGAGATGGCTAAAATAAAATACAAATTTAATCCGCACACATTAAAATTTGATGTAATCTCACATCCCTTTCGCAAAAAGATTGCAAAGATAGCAATTCATTTATTTGTAAACCTAACCTTAGCTGCAACTTTAGTCTATATTTATTCAACTTTCTTGGATACTCCTAAGGAGAAGAATATTAAGCGAGATATTGCCAATACTATACTAAAGTACGATCTGTTTCAGCGTAAAATAAATGAAAAAGTTTTACTGGTAAGAGAGTTTCAGAAAAGGGATAATAATATTTATCGCACTATATTTGAGGCGGATACCATTCCTTCGTCACTTAAAGAGGGGGGGTATGGAGGTGTGAATAGGTATAAATCATTCGAAAAATACAAACATTCCGATTTGTTGATTAAAACGTTCACAATGTTCGATCAGCTAAGCTGGCAGGTTTATCTTCAGTCAAAATCATTCGATGAGGTGATAGATTTGGCTCGAAACAAGGAGAAAATGACATATTGTATTCCTGCTATACAGCCAATCTCACAGAAAAGTATTTCAGCTTACTTCGGTTTCCGAGCGGATCCTTTCACGCATCGGGCAACAATGCACTATGGCATTGATTTTACTGGTGACATAGGAACACCCATTCATGCTACAGGTGAGGGGATTGTTGTTGATGCCGAGTTCTCGTTTACGGGGTATGGTAAAGAGGTATTAATTGACCACGGTTTTGGTTACAAAACCCGATACGCACATCTGAGCAAAATCGATGTTAAGTCTGGCGATAAAGTTAAACGTGGTCAGGTTGTCGGTCTGCTTGGCAATACAGGGAGAAGTACGGGACCACATCTCCACTACGAGGTATTACTCCGAAATTCAGCCATTGATCCACTAAACTACTTCAACGATCTTACCATTGAGGATTACGATAAGATGGTAAAGTTTGCTACTGTAGGTAAAACAGAACGAGATTCTCTTAATCAGGATTAATAAATCCTGTCAATAGTTTTTGTAAATTTGACAATCCCAATATAGTTGATTAATGCCAAAGAGTAAGTATAAATTTAATCACGAAACGCTTAGTTTTATTAAGGTTAGAGCCTCTTTCAAGCAAAAGTTTTTAAGAGGTTTAACCTATTTAATGTCAACCATCGTAATAACGATCGTATATTACTCCATTTATTCATCATTTTTTGATACCCCACAGGAACGAGGCTTAAAGCGTGAAAGGGACGAACTTCTTCTGCAGTTTGAAATGCTTAACGGGAAATACTCACAGGTTGAGGCCGTTTTAAAGGATATTCAGCAGCGCGATGAGAATATTTACCGTACAATTTTTGAAGCGGAGCCTATACCCCTCTCAATTCGTTCAGCAGGTATTGGAGGTGCAGAAAGGTATTCAGAGTTAGAAGGCCTATCTAACTCTGAGATTGTAATTGAAGCTACAAAAAAATTGGATAAATTAGCTAAGGAGGTGTACGTTCAAACGAAATCGTTTGATGAGATTGTCGTACTGGCTAAGAATAAAGAGGAGATGACCAAATCAATTCCTGCTATACAACCAATATCAAACAAGGACTTAACGAGAGTTGCGTCACCTTTTGGGGTTAGAATCCATCCCTATTATAAGGTTTTGAAGATGCACACAGGGATGGACTTTACAGCTCCAACAGGAACAGAGGTTTACGCTACAGGGGATGGCGTAGTTGTTGACGCAGATCGATCTAAAAGGGGTTACGGGAATTTGATAATAGTTGATCATGGTTTCGGATATAAGACCCTTTACGCTCACTTAAGTCAAATACTAGTTGGTGTTGGTAGAAAAGTTAAAAGGGGAGAGGTTATTGGTCTAGTAGGGAATACAGGAATGAGCTTAGCACCTCATCTTCACTATGAAGTTCGTAAACAGGACGATCCAATTAATCCCGTTAATTTTTACTTTAACGATTTAACACCCGAACAGTACGAGAAAATTATTATTCTTGCTGCGAATAGCGGGCAATCGCTCGATTAATTCTATAACTTCTTGAACAGTGCCATACAAAGAAAAAAAGGTTGAAAAGCTCTACTACTCAATCGGCGAGGTCGCTGAGATGTTTAATGTAAATACCTCATTAATCAGGTTTTGGGAGAAAAATTTCGATATCATTAAGCCCCATAAGAATAAAAAGGGTAATCGCTTCTTCACCAAAGAGGATATTGAAAACCTTAAGCTCATTCATTACTTGGTAAAGGAGAAGCGCCTTACCCTTGAAGGAACTCGCAAGAAACTGTCAGAGAATAAGCAGGATGTTATTCATAACCATGAGATTGTCGATACCCTTAAGCAAATCAAGGAAATGCTTCTCGAAATCAGGGAAGAACTTTAGCAAATCTCACTATTTATTATGATAATTAGCGATGTAACTGCTTTACTTGAGCAATTAGCTCCCCTTTCGTATCAGGAATCGTATGATAACTCAGGGTTGTTAGTTGGTGACCCTTCAATACCATTGAAGGGTATTCTTGCTACGCTTGATGTTACCCCTGAAGTGGTTGAAGAGGCTCATCAAAAAGGGTTAAACATTATCGTATCGCATCACCCCTTAATATTTAACGGATTAAAAAAGATTGTAGGTAAAACCTATGTTGAGAAGGCTGTTGTGCTTGCTATTAAATACGATATAGCCATTTATGCAGCGCATACCAACCTCGATAATATTAAAGGAGGTGTAAATTCTAAAATAGGAGAATTACTTGGTCTTAACAATCTTAATTTTCTTAGCCCAATCGAAGGAGAACTAGTTAAGGTGATTGCTTTTGTACCTAGTAACATGGCTGAGAAAGTTCGACAGGCAATGTTCGATGCAGGTGCTGGAAGCATTGGCAATTACGATTGTTGCTCATACAATATTGAAGGAAAAGGTACTTTTAGAGCCTCAGAGGGAACAAATCCCTATGTTGGGAATATAGGTGAGTTACACTTTGAGCCTGAAACAAGAATCGAAGTAATTGTTCAAAAAGCAAGACTTTCGAAGGTAATTCGCGAAATGATTTTAGCGCATCCATACGAGGAGGTTGCTTACGATATATACCCTTTGCTAAATACAAACAATGGTGCCGGAGCAGGTATGGTTGGAGAGCTAGAGAGTCCCATTTCAGAACTCGATTTCTTAAAAATAGTTAAAAAGGTATTCAACCTTCAGTCGATTCGACATACATCTCTTCTTGGAAAAGAAATTAAAAAGATTGCATTTTGCGGAGGGAGCGGTGCATTCCTTATTAAGCAGGCAATAGCCGTTGGGGCTGATATTTTTATCACAGGGGATGTTAAATACCATCAGTTTTTCGATGCGGAGAATAGGATAATTATAGCCGATATAGGCCATTTTGAGAGCGAACAGTTTACGGTAGATATTTTTTATGAATATCTATTAAAAAATTTCCCTAAATTTGCAGTTCTCAAATCAGAAATAAAAACCAACCCAATTAATTACATATAAGCAAGGTATGGCAGCAGATAAGAACAAGCACGTTGAGACCACCGAACTATCCGTTGAGGAGAAGTTGAAAATTCTTTATGAACTTCAAACCATTGATTCTAAAGTTGATGATATAAAAACACTACGTGGTGAACTTCCACTAGAGGTGCAGGATTTAGAGGATGAGATTGAAGGGCTAGAAACCCGAATTGCAAATCTTCACAAAGAGGTTGAAGAGATTGAAGGCATTGCCGTTCGTAAGAAGCAGGAGATTAAAGATGCTGAAAACCATATTAAGAAATACGAAGAGCAGCAGAGCAATGTCCGTAATAACCGTGAATTCGATTCACTCTCTAAAGAGCTAGAGTATCAGAAGCTCGAAATAGAGCTTTGCGAGAAGAGAATTCGTGAGTTCACTCAGCAGGCAAAGGAAAAGAAACAAACCATTGAACAAGCAAAAGCTTTGCTTGATGAGCGTTCCATTGATTTAAAGAATAAAAAAGCAGAATTGGACGATATCATTTCTGAAACCCAAAAGGAGGAGGATGAGCTGAATCGTCGTTCTGAGGCATATGCTGAGATGATTGAGCCACGTATTTATACCGCTTACAAAAGGATTAGAACCAATGCCCGTAACGGCTTAGCCGTTGTTACTGTAAAACGTGATGCTTGTGGAGGTTGCTTCAATAAAATCCCACCACAACGCCAATTAGACATCAAGATTCGTAAGAAGATTATCGTTTGCGAGTACTGTGGACGTATCCTTGTTGATGATGGTTTTTCAGGTGATAATGTTGAGTAATCAGAAACAAGATTCATAATACGAAACGAGGTGGGCAAAAAACCCACCTCGTTTCGTTCGTGCGTTTTAGTCGTTACATCAGTTTGCGATGAAGTACTTTTTATTTATTGATATACTAATAGTTCTGATAGTTTTAGGAAATAGTCATTCGACCAAATATCTAAATCCTTTGGATTTTTAGTAAAAGGTAGCACATCTTTCTTAACCATATTGATATCAGTTTTTGCAAGGCGTTCTTTTAGCGCATTTATGAAATCGCTTTTTGACATATCACGGCCATTGAATTGCTTAACTCTTTCGTTAAAGTGTTCAAAGTTTAACCTTATGCTGCTTTTAATATACCATTCAAAGTCAAACCAATCACGACCTTTTACCCTGTTTCCCCATTTTCGAAAAAGCAAAGCATGCATCTTTCCTGCGTACAGATCCGGTAAGGTGTAACAGCGGGTCATGAATGAGAATGGTTGAAGTAACAACCTTTGTTCTGTTGAAAATCCGGGAGGGGGATTGATGTCAACTTCAATTTTTATTTTAATGGTTTTATCGGTTGTAAATTTAATATCGTAAAATTCAGTGTTCTCCTTAAGAAAGGCTGATTCAACTTTGGTATTATTTGTTTTTTCTTTCTTCGTAACCTCAACTTTTCTACCTAATGCTTCAAATTCAATAATAATTGCTTTGAAGTAACTCTCTAACGAGAAGTTTATCTCATTGTTGAGTAACGAAAAATCTAGATCTTCTGAGAATCGCTGCGATGAGTGAAATATACGTAGACAGGTACCTCCATAAAATGCCGCTTTATCGAAAAAACCACCACGATATAGCCCTGCAATGGCTATTTGCTGCATTACCTCATGTAGGGCATTTTTATATTGATCTTGCGTTTTTATCTCATATTTTGAGAGCATCTGATCAAAGGCATTCATACTTTACAAGTTTATATAGTAGATTGAGGTTCTTTCTCTTTTTACCAACCATTGCACATTGTTCAATTATGTTGACATCAAGATTTTTGATGTACGACATATCTAGCCGTAAATCATGCTCTAGGTAGGTATGTAGGGCTTTTAATGATTGTAGGCGGAGTCGGCTTGTGAATGCTAACATATCACAAATTGCTTTTTCGGGCGAAGCAATTAAAAAAGTGTACTTGTTATCAATAAACCCCTGTCTAATCCCGATCGGATAGTACGTTGAAGTGGCTGCCGTGTACTCGTAATTTGCTATCGAATTTGAAAAGTTTCTTGATCGTTTAAGGGTTACTGAGCGTATTGTGAATACATGTTCAGGGATAATACCGTAATACCTTAGTGCGCTTTCAAACGAAATATAGGATGGTCCATAAATATGATTGGCAATTAATTCGTTTGAAAGTAGATGCCTCGAAACATTTGGAGATATAACGAAAAGGCCCTTTTTTAACCTGACGATCTTTCCCTCGCGTTCGAGATTCGCTATCTTATTGCTTGGTGATTTATATCCCCCTAGCAGCGATTCAAGGACTGAATAATCTACAGGTACTATACCTAACTGCTCTAAAATGTCCATTTCTTAGAAGTTTCAGAATTACAATATTAGCAAATATTACATAGATATTATTAAAATATTCAATTATATATGTAAAAAATGCTATTAGTTTTGGGGGGGGTGAATCTTTATCGCAATACATTCGTATGTTATATAACATATATTCGGGGGGGGGTAATTCCGAAATAATGTTTAATTTCGTATAGCATTTCAAAAATAAATAAATAGTATTTAAACCTAATCTCAATAATTAGCTGTCTTAAATGTCTTCCGAAAATAAAATATACCCCTCATTCGTCATTCAAAGTTCAATAGAGTCGTATCTGCATGACATTTCAACCAAAAGCAAATCTATTCTTTGGATAATTATTGTTGCAATTGTAGCAGCCATAGCAATACTACCTATAATCTATGTTGATGTTACGGTTCAAACATCGGGGTTGATTCAGGCAAGTATCGAAAAGCAACCGATAATATCCTCCCTTAGCGGAAAGATAATCTATACCAATCTTAGAAACGATTCAAAAGTGCTGGCTGGGGATACTTTGCTAGTACTTGATACCCTACCAATAGAATCAAGTATCAGATCTCTTGAGTATAAGATGAAGGAGGATTTACTCTTCATCGAGGATTTAGATACACTTTTAAAACTAGATTTAGGTAAACATAATAGCTGTAAGGGATGTGTGGCTACCCCAAAGTATAGAGTTGAACTTGATAATTTTTCAAGACAGCTTATAACATCAAAAAGAAGGATAGAGAGGTTTAGGGTTGAGCATGACAGGAATACGTTACTATACAAGCAAAAGGTTATTTCTAAGGTTGACTATGAGTCGAGCCAATTCAACCTAAATAACGAGCAGCTGCAGTATAACCAGCTGTTAAGCCAGCAAATAGCTGATTGGCAGAGCCGATTAACAGGGCTAAAGGAAGAAATGCAGAAGGTGGAGGCTAATCTAAACAATTCTTACGCAGAACTTTCCAAACATTTTATTATTTCCCCATTAAAAGGCACAATACAACAGAGCAATGAGCTACAGGTTGGCAATAATGTTTATCCCAATCAGAATATTGCTGAGCTATCGCCCGACTGCGAATTGATAGCAATTTGCTATGTAAAACCCGAGGATATTGGGTATATTAAAGCTGAACAAGAGGTTAAGCTACAGGTTGCTGCCTATAGCTATAACCAATGGGGCTTTCTACCTGCAAAAATTGAGGAAGTATCGGACGATATACTGATGGATAATAGTAATAACGCTTACTTTAGAGTAAAATGTAAACTTTCAAGTAACTACCTATCCCTAAAGAATGGCTACAAGGGTTATATTAAAAAGGGGATGACCGTTTCCTCAAGGATAATCGTAACGGAACGATCCTTATACAATCTTCTTTTTGATAAAGCCGATAATTGGTTTAATCCCTATACCAAAACTCAACGAACGGAATAGACTGTGAAGATAAAACAACGCGATATTACTGATTGTGGGGCAGCCTGTTTGGCTTCGGTTGCCGCTCACTATAAGCTGAACCTACCCATTGCGAAGATCAGGCAAATGGCCAGTACCGATAAAAAGGGTACAAATGTTCTGGGGATGATTGAGGCCGCTCAGAAAATGGGTTTCCATGCCAAGGGGGTTAAAGGCGAATGGGAGAGTTTGTTTAAAATCCCAATGCCGACCATTGCACATGTTATTGTAAAGGAGGTACTTCATCATTTTGTAGTTCTGATAAAAGCAACAAAGGATTACATAGAGGTAATGGATCCTGCCGATGGCAATTATCATAAAATTCCACACGAAGATTTCAAAAAATCATGGACAGGGGTTCTTATCCTTATTGCACCCAATGATGGCTTTCAGCCAAAATCCGAAAAGGTATCTGTCTCTATTCGGTTCTGGCAGCTAATAAAGCCTCATAAGGGGGTTTTGGTTCAAGCCCTAATCGGCGCAGTTCTGTTCTCCATTCTAGGGCTTACCACATCTATATACGTGGGCAAAATCGTTGATTATGTTATACCAAGCGGAAACCTTAACCTGCTCAACCTGCTTGGCGTTGCAATGCTTTTTATAATCTTAATTAGGGTTATACTTAGTACGCTCCAATCAATCTTTGTTTTAAAGGTTGGTCAAAGAATTGACGCAACCCTCATTTTAGGTTACTATCAGCATCTGCTGAAGCTGCCCCAGTCGTTTTTCGATAGCATGAGGGTGGGCGAGATTATATCGAGGATTAACGATGCGGTTAAAATCCGACTCTTCATAAACGATGTAACCGTAAATCTCATCGTCAATATCATGATTCTGGTGGTATCCTTTGTGCTTATGTTCACCTTTTACTGGAAGCTTGCAGCGGTAATGCTTATCGTTATCCCGCTTTACGCAATTACCTATTTTATCCTAAATAGGCTGAACAAAAAGGTTCAGCGGAAGATAATGGAGAACTCGGCAGAGCTGGAATCGCATCTGGTTGAGTCGCTTAACGCTGTGGCAACCATTAAACGATTTGGACTGGAGGGTTTCTCTAACCTGAAAACCGAGGTAAGGTTTGTATCGCTGCTTAAAATCATATACAAATCGGGGGTTAATGGCATTTTCTCATCGGCTTCAACCGGGTTAATCTCGCAGGTAATAACCATTGTACTACTTTGGGTTGGTGCTGGTTTTGTGCTGGAGAGCACAATAACCCCTGGCGAGCTGCTCTCGTTCTACTCGGTAATCGGTTACTTTACAAGCCCTGTATCGGGGATCATCGGATTCAACAAGACCTATCAGGATGCTAAAATTGCAGCTGACCGCCTGTTCGAAATATTTGATCTGGAGATTGAGGATGAATCCAATAAGATTCAGCTAAAGGGGGAGCATATCGGCGACATCCGTTTTCAGAATGTGGATTTTAGGTATGGAACAAGGGTTGAGGTATTTAAAAGTTTAAATCTTAATATTCAGGCTGGGAAAGTTACAGCGGTGGTGGGCGAAAGCGGATCGGGAAAAACTACGCTAATCTCCATTTTACAGAATATCTACCCAATTCAAAATGGTAATATTTACCTTGGTAGCTATGATATTCGCTACTTCACCAACGTTTCGCTACGTGAAAAGGTAGTAGTTGTCCCCCAGAATATTGACCTTTTTGCTGGTAATATCATCGATAATATTGCGGTAGGTGAGTTCACCCCCGATATGGAGCGCATTATGGATATATGCAATCAGCTGGGGATGACCGAATTTATCGAGCACCTACCCAATCGGTTCAATACATACATCGGCGAGCATGGTACAACCCTTTCGGGGGGACAACGGCAGCGCATTGCCATTGCCCGTGCGCTTTACCGTAACCCCGAAATACTAATACTCGATGAGGCAACCTCCTCGCTCGACTCCATTGCCGAGGGTTACGTGCAACGAACGGTTAAGCTGATGCGGGCGAAAGGGAAAACGGTTATCGTAATTGCCCACAGGCTATCCACGGTAGCACTTGCCGATCATATTGTTGTGCTTGATAATGGCGAAGTGGCGGAGCAGGGAACGTTTAATGAGCTGACCTCAAGCAAGGGTCTCTTCTGTAAAATGTGGCAGCACCAAACATTAGAAAGTCAATTTGTTTAACCAATAGTAAAAGGGAATGAAAATCTTTGAATACATCGACAGAATTAGCTTAATGCACAAGTTGATTAGCGAGCATAGAACAGGTTCTCCTGATGATTTTGCTGTAAGACTTGGAATAAAGCGAGCACGCCTTTACGAACTTGTTGATGAACTAAAATCCTATGGAGCACCAATTCTGTACTCCAAGAGTGAGAGATCATTCTACTATGAGCAACCCTACGATATCAGGTTGATATGTATTATGCAACCAATGAACAAAAAAGAGTATATAGAAAGTAATGGAGGAAATTTTTTTCCATCGTCCATTTTTTATGGACGCAACTACCCTACTTTAGCATTTGTAACGTTACAGTGCTAAAGCCCTCGGCAGTATAAAGAATGGGGGTATGCCTTTGATTAAAAATGTTTTAATACATTTGTTATGGAACTTGAAAGAATGAATTTGACTGAACTTTCTTTTGAAGAGAAGAAAGAAAAAAATGGAGGTAATATCTGGATCGAAGCAGGTGCATTATTTGTAGCCGTTGAGGCTGGTTTATATGCATTAGGAAAAGATTTAGGTAGAACTTTTAAGAAATTAGGTTGGTAAATCTAAAAAAAATGTTTTAATTATTAACTGTTGAAAAAATAGAAATTATGGAATTACAAGAATTAACGAAGTCAGAAATGATAGAAACAGCAGGTGGTAAGAAAGAATGGATATTTGCATTAAGTCCATTTATTTCTTTTCCTTTAGCCCTTGGAATTTGGGTTGGATATAATGAATAGTAGATAGTAATGAGGCTGTCCAAAAAATCCTAGACAGCCTCATTATTTAATTACACAAACGAAAAACAATATTTATCATTTATAATGAAAAGCCGTACTTCAGTTTTATTTACGATGATATTAGTGATGATTGTATCATTATTTCTAGTAAACGAAAAAATTCCAAAATACATTCTAATAGCATTATGTATATACTATTTCTCAATGGAGTTATACTTGAAAATAAAAGAATAATGTGATTAACTTATTTGTTCGTTATATAGGTTCTAAAAGGACATCGTTGACAATAGTCTTTGGATAAGAGATAAATCTTGAAATGGTTACTAAAGAGATCTGATGCCGCTTGGTTTGCGTAGAGTTTGAGAATGGGAGAAAGGGATTTTGATTTAAGACATTGGTATAAAGCGGGTACGCCTTTACGAATCGAGATACCTTCTTTGTAATTTATTTTTAGATTATATTGATGGAATATTTTCTTTTATTTTTAAAACGCCCTTCCTTAAACAATGATCAGAAAAAGGTAGAGTGGCGACATATTTTTATAATACTATTTTCATTCTATTTAGTAATGTTACCTATTGGTTTCTTTATTAAATTAATGAATTCTTTTTTTAATATTTCCCAGAAACATTTAAGTTTTGATATACTGCATAAAATATTGTTGGCAGTGGTGATAGCACCTATCGTAGAGGAATTACTTTTCAGAATATTATTAGTAATAAATAAAAGAAACTTAATTATTTTTTCATTTACCTCGCTCATTTTAAGTGCTTACAGTTTGTTAAAGGCACACTATTATTATAGTGTTATATTACTCATTTTATCGATACTAGCGGTTACCTTTTCAACAAAAGAAATTGGGATTAGAAACATGACAACAAAATATTATTCAATTTATTTCTACGCAATAGCAATATTTTTTGGCTTTGTGCATTTCACAAACTATGATGGCATATCAGGCTTTTTGTATTTATGGATACCATTCTTAGTACTACCACAGTTTTTAATGGGTGTTTTTTTGGGATATGTAAGATTAAGTTTTGGGATTATCTATTCAATTCTAGTTCATTCAGTTATTAATTTAATAGCTATTGGTTCGTTGTAAAATCAAGATTATTATTGAATTTTAAGAGAATTATAATCTTGAAAATAATTTATCCCCGTTCATACTGAGACTTTCGTCCTCGATGAATTTGCAGCAAGGCTTGGCATTAGCCTTACCCGAGTTTACGAGGTTATTGATGAGCTTAAATCGCATGGGGCACCAATACAATACTCAAAGTGTAGTAATACATTCTATTATGAGCATTTATTCGACATAAGGCTATACTGCATAATGCAGCCATTGGGTAATGAGGAGCAGGTTGGATGCAATGGTGGAAGTTTTTTACTTCAGTTCTTTTTTGGACGCTGGGAAGTTACTTTAGCATTGTAAATAGTAGTTAGTTTTGTTTAACATTTAATTATTTTCAATATGACAACTTATGAAATTGTTATTTTTATTGTAAAATATTTGGTCTGTATAGGATTATTATATTTCACAATAAAGTCAAAAAAAACAGAACGCTTATATAAAGCGATTATCGTAACTTTTGTGACTTTTAGTATTGTTGTAATACTAAACTTACTATTTTCATTTTTAAAGAATAGTTTTGAAAGCAAGTCTCCTTTCTATTTTATAAATTTTATTGATTTTATATCAATCGTTTTAATAATAAACTTATTTCTCTATAAAAAGAAAACATAAATATTATAAGCAGGGTATTCATAATCCCTTTAAATTTAGGGTAACTAATACTTTTATGAATATGAATGAAATTGAATTGAAAAGACTGAATTTAGTTGAATTGAATTCAACTTATTTACACGAAACTAATGGTGGTCTTGTCTGGTATGCTGCACTTGTAGCAGCAGGTCTTTACATAGTATATGAGACTGCTGGTAATCCAGTATCATCATATAATTCTTTTATGGCAGGATGGAATGCTGCTTGATTAAAAATGTAAAATTATTTATTATGGAGCTTAAGGAATTAACATTTAGCGAACAAGTTGAAATTAATGGAGGTTCAGAAGCCTCTGATGCTTTTTGGTATTACATTGGATATGTTGCACATTCAACTTGGAAATTTTTAAAGGAAGGTAACTATTTAGGTAGTTGTACAGCCTAGTATTCAATGATTTGGTTATTCCCAGTTAGCGCATTTTTGCAAATACATGCTATAGTTGTAATCGTATTAAACAGCCGAAAAGAGTAAAAACCTAGCCGTAGGCTGGGTTTTATTCTTAACAAAGAAATAAAAACATGTTGGTATAATGGCACGGTTTTCAAGTCCTCCTAACTTACAGTCCTCGCTTTAAAACTAACAAAAACACCCGATGATTTTGCTGTAAGACTTTGAATAAAACGAGCACGTCTTTACGAACTTATCGATGAGCTAAAATCCTACAGACACCAATCCTTTACTCCAAGATCGAGAAATCATTCTACTATGAGCAGCCCTATGATATCCGGTTGATATGCATTATGCAGCCATTAAGCAAAAAAGAGTATTTGGAAAGTAATGGTGGAAGTTTTTTTCCACCGTCCATTTTTTATGGACGGTGCGCAGCTAAATAATCAAATATATATCATGCTATTTGATATATTTGATTTCAATGTCGTTTACTTAAGCATGGAAATAGGAACTCTTAATAACCACTCCCCAGCTTACCCTGCCTACCTGCCGGCAGGGTAAGCTGGGGAGTGGTGGTCAGCCACTAACTTGGGCTTTATTCCAGAAAGTCTTAAAAACATGTGGCAAAAGCCAAAAAATCATTCCCCATTTAATTATTAATGTATTGATAATCAAATAACAATTCTTACGTAAACGACATTGAATGTTAATCTGAGATTGGGTAATCCACAAGCGAGTTCCATGATTAAGTCATAGAGCCTCAGTTTGTGGCAAAGTAAACGATCTTTGGCAATACGACAACGTTTGACTCCACAAATGGCGTGCTCTACAAGTGGCCTTAAGCGGGAAATATCTTGGTTTTGTTATTTCTGTTCTTGTGCCAACGCTTTTCCTCTCAGAATGAATAGAATTTGAAACTTATAAATTCGAAGCACCTGTGTAAATCTGATTCATCAGTGTCATTCGTGTTCGATTATCTTACCAGCTTCCCCCAGCACCGCCACCGCCAAAACTTCCGCCGCCACCGCCGCCGAAGCCTCCTCCACCGAATCCACCTGAACCTGAAGAAAATCCTCCGAAACCTCCACTTCGGCTATACAGTTTGTTACCAATTATAAAACTAACCAGAATGCTAAAATACGTTGTTGGATTGCAATAATCAGTTCAATTGTCATTCAATGATTTAATTGTATATTTGACCATAAAATATGAAATGAGTAACAATAACATAAATATTGACCTAGATAAAGTTGTAAAACATTGGATTGAAACTTCTGATGAGGATTTTCAGACAATGCTTAGTTTATATGATTCAAAATCATACGGATGGGCATTGTTTTTGGGTCATATTTCTGTTGAAAAATTGCTCAAAGCTGTTTATGTGGCTAAGCACAAGAAGCATGCTCCTTTTCTTCACAATCTCTACAGGTTAGCAGAACTTAGTGAAATGAAGATGACAGACGAAAATTCAGATTGGCTCGATAAAATAACCTCTTTTAACCTTAATGCAAGATATGATGATTATAAAAGAGAATTTTATAAATTGTGTACCGCAGACTTTACAAAAGAATGGATTGATAAAATTACAGTGATTAGAATATGGATAAAGCAGATGCTATAAAAATTGCTCAAAGGTATGCAGGTGTTGTAAAAGCAAACTATAATGATATTAGAATAATTCTTTTTGGCTCCTATGCTAAAGGGAATTACCATCAAGATAGTGATATTGATATTGCAATTGTTTTGAAAGATTATAATAATTTAATTGACATACAATTAGAATTGATGAGGTTAAGGCGACAAATTGATAGCCGGATTGAACCCCACCCTTTTAGGGAAAGAGATTTTGAACTTTCAAATCCTATTGTTTATGAAATACTTAAATATGGTCAAGAAATAAGTATTACATAAAAGTGGAGAGAATGTTGTCGAATTAAGTATCTGTGTAAATCCGTATCATCAGCGTCATTCGTGTTCGATCATCCTATACTACCAGCTTCCGCCAGCTCCTCCTCCGCCAAAACTTCCGCCGCCACCGCCGCCGAAGCCACCGCCAAACCCGCCTGAACCTGAAGAAAATCCTCCGAAACCTCCACTTCGGCTACCGCTCGAAAGCATTCCAAGTGCCAACCAGAATGGAAGACTACTACCACCCATCGTTTTTCCTCGATTATTAGAGTTCCCTCTAAAAATTAATGAAAGAACAATAACAATAATGATAATAATAATTGCACTTCCACCACCTGATGATTTTTTGCGCTTACCATACTGTTCGGCTGTAAATTTACCCTTAGCAAGGTTTATTATGGTATTTGTCGCTGCATCGAGACCTTGGTAGAATTGATTCTGCTTAAAGAATGGAATCATTTCGAGATCAACAATATGATTGGCAGTAATATCGGGAATAACATCCTCCAAACCATAACCGATTGCAATAAAGGCTTCGCCTTTCTCCCTGCCCGATTTAGGTTTAACAAGAATCAATGCTCCGTTGTTTTTGTCTTTTTGCCCGATTTTCCATTGTTCGGCAAGGCGAAAGGCGTAATCAGATTTATCGTAACCAAGCAAATCGTTAACAATAACAATATATATTTGAGTTGAGGTAGTATCGTTATAGGTACGTAATTTTGATTCAAGGCTTGAAACCTCATCCTGACCTAACAACCCAACAAAATCGTTAACCAAACGAGGTGGATCCATTGGCTTCGGTAACTCCTGAGCAAAAAGAATCGATGATGATAGAACAAGAACCGATAGTAAGAGTGTTTTTAGTATTTTCATGGCTATTGGAGTTTTATTTACCGAATGAGATTTCGTCTGACAGCTCGTTTACATCATTTTTTTGGTAGGGGAAATGCGCTTTTAGCTTTTCTCCTGCCATTAGGATACCTTTCACTAAGCCTTCGGTTTGATTGCCTGCTTTGAACTGCTCAATTACAGCTTCTTTTACCGACTCCCAGAAGTTCTCAGGAACCTTTGCGTTTATACCTGCATCGCCAAGTATTGCAAACTGATGATCTTCAAGCGAGAGATAGAATAGTACACCATTGCGAAGTTCAGTCTTGTGCATTTTTAGCATGGCGAAAATATCAACAGCCCTATCGAGAACATTTTTCTTACAACTCTTTTCGATATGAACTCTTATCTCCCCTGATGTATCGTATTCAGCCTGCTTAATAGCTTCAACTATTCGCTTTTGCTGTTCCTTGGTAAAATAATCGACTGGTCGCATGGATTTTTATTATTAGTTGATTGTAGCTTTGTTCAATTTAATTCTATAAAAATAACAAATAGCAAGCAATAAATGGTTCTTTACTGCTTGCCATTGTCTATTTAACTCGACTTTCTTTATTTATCAAAGCTAACCTTTGGTGCTTTTTCAGCACCGGCTTCAGCTTCGAAGTAAACTTTCTTTTCGAAACCGAACATGCTAGCCCAAATGTTTTTTGGGAATTGACGGATAAAGGTATTGTACTCTTGTGATAGATCATTGAATCTTTTGCGTTCAACGGCAATTCTATTCTCAGTTCCCTCTAGTTGAGCCTGTAGGTCTAAGAAATTCTGATTAGCCTTTAGGTTGGGGTATTGCTCAACAACCATCATCAGTCTCGATAGAGTGCTGCTAAGTTCTCCCTGAGCAGATTGGAATTGTTGAAGGCTTTCCTTATTAAGATTTTCAGGTGATATTTTTACCTGAGTAGCTTTTGACCTTGCTTCGATAACATCAGTCAACGTTTTTTGCTCAAAATCGGCATACCCCTTTACTGTACTAACGAGGTTAGGGATTAGATCACTACGACGTTGATAAACGTTTTCAACATTTCCCCATTGCCCTTTAACGGCTTCATCTTTCTGAACCATCTTATTGTATGAGCCGCTAATCGAAGAGTAAATAATAATCACCACAAGAATGATAGCTCCAATAACAATCCACTTTTTCATATTAGTCTTATTTAGTTATCAAATATAACAGGTATTTCTCAAATAGCGTGCAAAAATCATTTTTAACATAATTGGGACACGGTGTCATCTTTTTCCCCCGAATTATTATAATTTTGTAATCTAAATTAGACTGAAAAACATCAATATAATTATGAGCAAAGAAGAATTTCACAAGTTAATTCTACAAGGAATTCCTGATGTATTACCTGCTGCAAAGGCATGGGATTCAAGCGTTAACCACGCTCCTAAGCGTAAACAAATATTATCATTAGAAGAGAAAAGGCTAGCTTTAAGGAATGCCCTTCGATATTTTCCCGCAAAGCACCATGCCGTTTTGGCAGAGGAATTTGCGCATGAATTGAATGAATACGGAAGGATTTACATGTATCGTTTCCGTCCTGATTATAAGATTTATGCTCGAAGCATAAACGATTTTCCATATAAATCGGTGCAAGCAGGGTCAATTATGTTGATGCTTAGCAATAATCTCGATTATGCAGTTGCTCAACACCCCCACGAACTAATAACCTATGGAGGTAATGGTGCCGTATTCCAAAACTGGGCTCAATACCTGCTTACCATGAAGTATCTTGCCGAAATGACCGATGAGCAAACCCTTGCTCTTTATTCAGGTCATCCCATGGGTCTTTTCCCTTCACATAAAGATGCTCCAAGGGTTATTGTTACCAATGGTATGATGATCCCTAACTATTCAAGCAAGGATGATTGGGAGAAATTTAATGCGCTAGGAGTTACTCAATATGGCCAAATGACTGCTGGTTCGTTCATGTACATTGGTCCCCAGGGGATTGTTCATGGAACAACCATAACCGTGATGAATGCAGGCAGAATGAGGATGAAGGCAGGGGAAACCGACCTTCGGGGTAAAATTTTTATTTCATCAGGATTGGGCGGAATGTCGGGTGCTCAGCCTAAGGCCGCAGTTATCGCAGGAATGATTGGAATAATTGCCGAAGTAAATCCGAAGGTAATTCATACAAGACATAGTCAGGGTTGGGTTGATGAGGTTTTCGAAAACCTCGATGAGATGATGCCTCGTATTCGCAAAGCAGTTTCCAATAAAGAGGCTGTATCATTAGCATATCATGGAAACATTGTTGATTTGTGGGAGAGATTGGTAATTGAAAAGATATTTATCGATTTAGGTAGCGATCAAACATCACTTCATAATCCTTTTGCTGGTGGTTACTACCCTGCCGGATTAAGCTTTGAGGAATCGAACAGGATGATGGCTGAAAATCCCAATCTCTTCAAGGATAAGGTTTATGAAAGTTTACGCCGACATGTCAAGGCCATCAATGGGATGGTTGAGCAGGGCATGTACTTCTTCGATTATGGCAATGCCTTCCTCTTGGAGAGTAGCCGTGCGGGAGCCGATGTTCTAAAACCCAATGGTGATTTCAAATACCCATCGTATGTGCAGGATATTATGGGCCCATTATTCTTCGACTACGGATTTGGTCCTTTCCGTTGGGTGTGTACCTCATCCGACCCAAAGGATTTGGAGATAACCGATAAGATTGCTGCCGATGTTCTTGATAAAATTGCTCGAACAGCACCTAGCGATATTACTAATCAGCTGAATGATAATATTCACTGGATTAAAGAGGCTCAAAAGAATAAGCTCGTTGTAGGTTCTCAGGCTCGGATTCTATATGCCGATTCCGAGGGAAGAATCAAGATTGCAGAGGCATTTAATAAGGCAATTAAGGATGGTAAAGTATCTGCACCAATCGTTCTTGGTCGTGATCATCACGATGTATCCGGAACAGATTCTCCTTATCGTGAAACATCCAATATTTATGATGGTTCACGTTACACTGCCGATATGGCAATTCATAACGTTATTGGTGATTCGTTCCGTGGTGCAACTTGGGTATCAATACACAATGGTGGTGGAGTAGGATGGGGCGAAGTAATTAACGGCGGATTTGGAATGACCCTCGATGGCTCAGCCGATGCTGACCGTAGGATAAGGCAGATGCTTCTTTGGGATGTGAACAATGGAATTGCACGTCGTAGCTGGGCGCGTAATAGCGGTGCTATAACTGCTATACAGCGTGAAATGGAGCGTACACCATTACTGAAAGTTACAATTCCAAACATAGCCGATGATACTATTATCAGCGGTGCTATAAAGGAATGAGTAAGTTAGGCATTTTAATAATGAATGATGCCAGCGGCATCAAATGTTTGTAGAAAGACATTGTTGCGATTAGAGTTTATTCGACCCCGGCAGGGGTCGAATATCCTAATCATGCAAGTTGCTGTAAACATTCAAACCCTCTGGGTTTGGTAGAATTCTTATAATATAACATACGCCTAACTCAAAGGAATAATTCTAATCAACCATGAAGCATTCAACGGTTGAGCGCTTCATGGTTAACTTTAACTTTAAAGCCATGAGAAAGATTACTAAGGCATTATTAATATTGATGGTTTTCATTCCCATTGCATTTTCTTCGTGCGAGAAATTTACAGGCGATACGGATTCAATATCAGGGGCTTGGAGGTGTGTGGAGGAATCGGGAGCGATTAACCCTAGACAATATTCAGTAACCATTTATAGGGCTGGAGCAGGTTTTGATTCAACCTATTTTGTGATTAATAATTTTCATAATATTGGTAATGAAGTTGATACGTATGTTCAACTAATAGACACTGTGATTACAATTAGGGATATTAATGGTTATAATGCTGCAGGAGAAGGGCATGTGAGTAGAGATTTCAAATCGATAGATTGGAATTATAGTATATCAGGGGAGTATGTGAGGGCTTTATACTTTAAAAGATGAAGAAGTTAATAAAGAAACCATAGTCCTCATTGGGAATAGCAAACGAATTAAATCATTCGTAACTATTCATATCAACGTTTAAATTTAAGTAGTCGTAACTACTTTATAAATTCAATAAATACAAGTATTGCGGAGGTTTTTTTAGGTGCTTTAAAATTACCACATTGCCTTTTTAATTTGAAATTCCTAGCGTACTAGGAATACTTTTTGCTTCTTAGAAGTACTATTTCTGCTTTGAAAAGTAACTTCCATTGTTAAGCATTACCAAGGTGCAATCGAAAATGGGATCGATACCATTCGCACGAGCGAGCTTAATTAGCTCCCCATTCTCAGTTCCAGGATTAAAGATAATTCGTTTTGGTTTTAGTGATATGAAATAATCTAAATACTCGCGCTGTCGCTCTGCATTTAGGTAAAGGGTTATGGTATGGATGTCATTTAATTTAGGCTTATCAACGAGAATAGGAATTCCGTCAACCTCTCCTAGCTTTACTCCAATGGCTACAACATCAACTTTATGTTTAACCAAGCTTTTTATAGCCAGGTATGAAAAACGTTGGGGATTTGTACTAGCACCAATCACTAAAGTTTTAGGACTCATGTTGATATTGGTTAATCGGTAAATTAAGCCCTAAAGATAAGAAATTTGGATTATTCTAACTGGTTTCCTTTTCAAGAAGAACAGTTGCATAGGCAGCAATACCCTCTTCTTTCCCAACAAAGCCAAGATTTTCGGTGGTGGTCGCCTTTATGGATATATCTTCAACAGGAATTTCTAGTACATTGGCGAGGACTTTTTGCATTACAGGTATTATATCCTTGATTTTTGGCTTTTGGAGGCACACCGTTGAATCGATATTCCCGATTTGGTACCCTTTAGATTTAACGATATCAAGGGTTTTCTTTAGTAAAACTTTGCTATCAATCCCTTTAAGGGATTGATTGGTATCGGGGAAATGAATTCCAATATCCCTAAGATTTGCAGCACCTAGCATTGCATCGCAAATGGCATGGATAAGAACATCGCCATCGGAATGACCCACCGAACCCTTGGTGTGCTCAACAAGTATCCCTCCAAGCCAAAGCGTGTAACCCTCTTCGAGTTTATGTACATCATAACCAAAGCCAACCCTAATTTTCATGGTTTTATGCCTTTTATATACTCTTTAATCAATGTTGTTTACTTAAGGATTTTGCAATTGAAACTTTCAGGTCTTCCGACTCTGAAAGGTCAATCAAGTTGGTTAACCTGACAGAGTTCGTAGAACCTGTCAGCGTTTTATCAACATTAAGTAAACTACATTGCCTCTTTAATTGTTATTCTGTTTCGACTTTTTATTCTGGGTTTCAGCATCAAAATCGAATGACAAAGTGAATCTAACCGTATTTGCCATCGGGTTATTCTGCCCTGCTTGTGGAATCAGATAAGCAAAATCGAGGGTGAAAACGTTATACTTAAGCCCTGCTCCCAGGGTATAGTATTTTCTGTTTCCCTTAGTTTTAGCCTCGGTAAAGTAACCTCCGCGGAGAGCAAACTGCTTGGAGTATAAATACTCGAAGCCCAACGCATAGCTAATTTCACGAAGTTCTTCTTTCGCTCCCCCTGGAGCATCGTTGAAGGATTGAAGCATACCTTCGCCGATTGAAACATTCGGATTCTTGCCTAAAATGATTTCGTTCGTTGTACGGTCATAAATTGGCGGAGTTGGAACGAGGAGTTTGTTGGCATCCATAACGAATGAAAACGAGTTAAACTGATCGTAATCAATCGAAAAGCGTCCGCCTAACCTTAGGTTAATAGGAATAAAATCTTTGATAGCATCAGCGTTATAGGAGATTTTCGATCCTATATTTGAAATTACCAAGCCGAATGCTGCCTGTGCCTTCTTGTTATCAATGGTCAATGGTTGCTCGTAATAAACGGAAATATCCGCTGCAAAGGCATTCCCTGCTGTTGATGATGATTGGGCTTGATTAGAGTATCCACCAGTAAGATCCGACCGAATGTAACGGAATGCAATACCCCCCGAAACCAAATCGGCAAATTTTCTTGAGTAACCGATATCAACTGCTAGCTCGTTGGGGTTATGCTTTGATGTTTGAATTCCACCCTCATTTGTGAAGATAATTTCTCCCATGGAGAAATAGAGTAAAGAGCCGCTGACAACCTGCTCCTTGTCAATTCTTCTAAACGTGGTTAAATAGTGGAGGTTAATGTCGTTAACCAGCTTCCTTAGCCATGGTGTATAGGAGTACGACACCCCCCATTTTTTATTGAGGAATGGGTATTTTGCTAGATTCCAATGCTGTGAATTCGCATCAGGGGTTGTTGCTGCACCAGCATCGCCCATGCTTGCCGATCGGGAATCGGGGGCTATGGTTAGGAACGGAACGGCAACCCTCAATGCGTTAAACCCTCCTGAAAGAATCGTATCACTAACTCCCTGTGCGGTAGAGTTAATAGTATGTAACAATAAAAACAGTAAAGTTAAAATGCTGATTTTAAGATATTTAAGCATAATTTAGTTTTTCAAATTTAGAGTTGACAAATTTAATGAAATGATTGATATGATGTGAACGAACAAAAATAGATTTAATTATTTAAGGATAACCAATTTTTGTTGTTGCTCTGCCGATTTTCCATTCGAAGTGCTGATTCTCAACCTGTAGAAGTAAACACCACGTCCTATCCTATCCCCATAATCATCCTTCCCATCCCAATGAATGGGACCAATTCTAAATCCATTAGCGGTTAATTCTTGATATTTTATTGTCTTTACCAATTTCCCTGAAATGCTATAAATTTGAATGAGGACATCAAGGTTGGTAAAGGGTTGGTTGTGCTCGAAGTAGAAAGCGGTGTTCTCGGTAAATGGGTTAGGAAAGTTCAAAAGGTGGCTAATGCTAAGCTTGCTATCGCTTGTCACAACGAATGCGATCTCATTCTCAGAGCTGTTGTTGAACGCGTCCCAAGCCTTTACTTTTAAACTATTTTGTCCAACATTAAGGTTAGCCAGTTGCAGTTCAGCTCTACCGCTTCGGTAGCTATCCTTATCGGCTTTATAGTAATCGTTGAGAATAACACTCCTTTCATTATCGCCCGAAATGGTTGCGATTAAATCGTGCCCAATGCCTGTGCCCGTTGTATTGATTCCGCTACTATCGGTTAGCTGAACAATCAGCTTTGGATTAGAATTTGACACTCCCCCCGAAACAAATTTTGTATCATTCAGATAGACATTAATGGTTGGCCCCATGTCATCAAGAATGGGGTTGTTGCTTATACTGCCGATAAGAATAGACTGATTGTAGCCTGCCCCTGTTTCTATCCCGTTAGAGGCAAAAAGGCTAATACGTCCTGTACCAACCTTATAGTTAATATCCTTAGGGATAATGCAGGTTATAGCGAAATTTCCATTATTTATGGTTGCTACACCTTTATATATTATGTTTTCTCGAACAGTAAAGGTCATTGGCGAACCCTCCCCATCATTGTCGAGCGTTTTGAGCGTTTTCTCTTTATCGAAAAGCACAACTGATGCGCTGCCATTAAAATTGGTGGCATCTGACCCATCATGGCTAATAACCTTTCCGCTAATTCTGAGTTTGCTCAGCGCTTTCAACGTATCGGTAAATGCTGCAATGGAGGTATTGTTCACATGCGTTACCGAAACGCTAAGATTTGGGTATTTTAGCATCAGCGCAGGATCTCCAAGAAGCATGAAATTTCTTCGGTTGTAGCCTGTTCCTGAGCTATTCTTTGTTTTTCTTATAATATCGCCCAGTCGATAGTAACGTTCACTCAATGATTTTGAATGGCTTTTGGTGATTACCCTCTCGGAAAAAACGGAATGAATAAACTGTTCGTTTAGGGTAAAGTTGGGTGCTGCGTAAACCAAGCGAGTGGTTGATAACAGCCCAATGCCTCCACCGTTGGGGGTTAATAGAATCATCTCTCCCGTAGATGTAAGATTGTAATCATCAAAACGGCTAAATTCACAGGTAGCGGTAACAAAGAGTGGTAATTTTTGGAAATTCCTCCACGATCTTACATCATCAAGCATCAAAACCTTCTCGTGCGAAAGCCATTGCTCGTTCCCATGCCCTGTATAGTTTACTATCAATGCGCCACTATTCATCCTGTTATTAATGGCATTTGTTACATCAGGGTACCGATTCCCTGTTGGTGAGGATTGTTGGAGATACGCATCGAAGAATATTTTTTGAGTATTATAAATGGTATGGTTAGCTTTGACATAGTTTGCAAGTATGTTTGCTTGTTCCATATGCAAATTTCCATCCTCATCGTCGCCTATAAAGCAGAGCTGATTATTCCAATCGCCTAACGAAGACTGATTGTAGTATTGTTTTATTTTATTGATAACCGTAGCTGCTTGTTCTGCTGAAGATACCGGAAGCCTTCCTATGCCAATATCTAACCCGCCATCCGCCTCACCCTCGGTATTCCCTAACAATCCAAAAAAATCATCGCTTACAAATGAGCTGCTTTTGTTAATCGATTCTCTTGACTGATACGTGGGAATAAAATTCGTATTTGTTTTCGAATCGATTATATTGTTATACGAGCCATCGCCAAAAAGAAGTAGATAGTGGATAGAATCATTTATGCTTTGACGATTATAGAACATCCTCATTAGGTTTCTTATGGCTGAAACATCTCGGTTACCAGATGAGAATTCATTATAAACCTGCTCTGTAGTTACCAAATTAACTGTCAACCCATCGGTTGTTCGATGTAAATCGGCTAGCTCATTGGCTTGATTTAAAAATAAAGGGTGAGCAATAATAACCATTTTGGCAAGGGGTAGCCCATGTAGGTTTTGGTTTGGCACATCGCCTACTAAACTAACCGAGTATGCTTTATCGGCTTCAAAAGCAATAAATTGCCTCAGTGTATCGGTTGGTAGTGTGAAGCTTGCAGCACCGCCGCTTACTGCATTTATTATTCTTCGAGGGTAATGAATATTCGATACATCCCAAATATTCAGGCTGCTTGGTACATTCTGAATATTGAATTGAGAAATTTTTCCTATACCTTTCGATTTGTAATCACGAAAAAAGAGTTGCTTTCCTTGGTAGCTGAGCAATTGACGTGAATTTACGCAAATGTAATCGAGCCAACCATTTGCGGCCGAACTTGGTTTATTAAATGTTAAGGCAATTGAGAGGTTTCCGCTAGGCGTGGCAATTGAGTATGATTGTTCACCAGCTTTTATGAAATCACTTTCTTCGTCACCTATATTAACGCTACCCAGCGATATATTTCCAATAGTCGAATTGTTAACCGATATAGCGTAGCTGCTATTCAAGGATGAGCGTGAGCTAACCCTTACCCTAATTTTTGTTAAGCCTGCAGGCTCATGGTTATTCAATTTGGTATCGAAGTTTTGGGTTGTGTAAATATCAAATGACTCACCCCACCAATCGCGACCTGATTTAATTAGGTTAGTATCGTTTTTCTCGAAAGCGATTAGCTCATCGTAGGCGTTTGTTTGGTAGGTCGATGGGCTTGCTGTACTCTGGATATCAGGAATTCGAATGGGCGATAAGTTGTCAGTAGTAATAAAGTAATGTATGCTCTTCGAGTAGGGATGAATCTCGTGCTTGAAGAAGGTGTTCACCTCTTCGTATGTCCATGTTAATGGCCCCTCGGCAAAGAACAGGATATAATCGCCTTGGTTAAATATTCCATCGCCTCCGGTTTCTAGGTAAATTGGAATTTGTTCAAGATCATCGGGGGCTGAAACGTTATTCATTAATGGTAACGTCCTTCCTCCATTTCCCCAAACGCTAACATTGGCTAGATTTGATAGCCCATAGGTTTGCAACTCCGCATAGGTTACCTTATAAATCCCTGTTTCGTTAACTTTTATCTTAACCCATTTCCCTGTGTTTAAAACAGAAGCCGATTCTGCTTTAATCGAATTTTGGACAAAGCCTTGTGCTTTTGATGTGTTGTTAGCTCTTATCTTTAGCGAAAACGAGGTCAATTTCTCTAGTTCTCCAGCTGAATTGGTTCTAACACAAGGAATTGTTGCGGTAAGATAATTCTGATTTCGCATTTCTTGGATACTATAGTAGGCCTTAAGCTGATTGATGCTATTCAGGTTTTTAATTCCGGTTTTCTCCGATTCGGTAAGCCTGGTGTAGGTGTTGTTCTCAATGGAAATTTGCAATTGTTCTAAGCGATTCACTGAGGATGGAATTCGAAAAAGTTCAAAGTAGAAGGGAACCATTGTTTCACGATCATCGTAAACAGCATTGGGAAGGTAAAGTATCCCCTCTTCAGCATTGAGGTTTTGCAATTTGTAATTTTCCCAATTAATAACCCGTTGAAAATCTTGAGCGTTGATATTCAGCGGAATAAAAAATAGAATAGTAATGATCGACTTATAGTACTTAATCATCTAATGATATTTTTTGCAAATAAACAAAACTTTATTTTACCTTTAAACACTTTTCTTTTGCACAATAAAAACGTGGTGCAAGGGTTATTATTATTAAACTTGAACAATTCTACAGGGGATTAAATGTTAAAACATTTAAATAGAATGGTATTGGTGGCTCTTATAGTATTGCTATCAAATATACGACTCTGTGCTCAAGATCCCAGCTTTTCGCAACTCTTTTTCAACCATTTATACCTAAACCCTGCTTATGCGGGGGCTAGTAAGTACATTCGTTTGGGCTTAGTGTATCGAAACCAATGGATGTCGGCAAAAATGCCATACACTACATACGGTGTTAGTTACGATCGAACAATGCAGGGTGCTTTAAAAAGCGGTATAGGCATAAATATTATAAACGATGTTCAATCGAATGGGGTTCTACAGAGAACCTCAGCCGATTTTATTTATGCCTATGGCGTTCAAACCGGTTTTAATTCACATGTTAGAGGTGGTATTCAGGCTAGCTTGATAATGAAGAATCGTAACTTTTCTAATCTGACCTTCCCTGACATGATTGATCCCGATGGGAATATTATCGGTTCTTCGGGTTTGGCTGGAAGTACTAATCTAATGTACGATTTTAGCGCAGGCGTTGCAGGCGATTATGATATTTTCTATGGTGGGCTTGCAGTACATCACCTATTCCAGCCTGTTGAGAACGAGGTGGAAGGGAATAGTGTGTATCTTCCACGAAAATACACCCTCCACATAGGCTGCGAATTTAACCTTTATAAATGGTACCGGTTTAAGCAGAAGCTCCTTTTTTCACCTAATATAATTTATATCCGTCAAGGTGAATATCAGCAGCTGAATTTAGGGGCATATTTTACCCGCTATCAAATAGTGGCAGGCATGTGGTTACGAGAAAATTTAGATTTGAAGAGCCACACGTTTGTGTTTACTGGAGGCTACTCAAACGATCAGTTCCGGTTTGGTTACAGCTACGATTTTGGCGTTTACGATAAAGGATTCAGAGGGTTAGGCACCTCAACCCATGAAGTAACCTTTGGATGGAATTTTGAGTATAAAAAGGGGAAGAAAAAATTTAGATACATAAAATGTCCGAAATTTTAGTTTTTTACGTTATACATAGTAGCATTGAGATAAATAATTAATATATTTGAATTTAATTTTGGTTGAAATCATAGGTAAAAATTAAGGCTATGAGCTTAAAGTATAAATTATTACTATTCGCCTTCGCAGGCATATTAGGTTTAACCTCTTGCGGTAAAAAAAGCAGTGGAGGTGGAGGAAACGAATCAACAACAACAGGCTGGAGCTATAACGATCCCAATAGTGGTGGCTTTGAGGTTGTAACCGATTATCAACCTACAACAGGCCCTGGTCTAGTTTTTATTGAGGGTGGTACTTTTATCATGGGACGTGTTGAGCAGGATCTTATGTACGATTGGAATAGCGTTCCACGCCGTGTTACTGTAGCTTCTTTCTACATGGATGAAACGGAGGTTAAGAACGTTGACTGGCGTGAATATCTATACTGGTTAAGACGAGTTTACTCATCATACCCCCAGGTTTACCGTAAAGCAAGACCTGACACATTGGTATGGAGGACTCCACTTGGCTATAATGAACCTTTCGTTAGTAACTACCTAAGACATCCAGCGTACAATGAGTATCCTGTTGTTGGCGTTAGCTGGTTACAGGCTAGCGACTATTGTCTATGGCGTACCGATAGGGTGAATGAAATGTTACTTGTAAATGATGGGATACTTGAACTTGAGCTGAACCAAAAGGATGACGATAACTTTAATACCGACGCTTATCTAGCGACTCAATACACTGGAACGGTTAAGAAAAATCTGCCCAGCTTAAAACCCGATCAACCGGAAGGTCGTCAGGTTACCTTTGAGGATGGAATCCTTCTTCCAAAATACCGCCTGCCTCTTGAAGCCGAATGGGAATTCGCAGCTTTAGGGCTAATTGGCAATACCTACGAGGAGCGAATGGTTGAACGTAAAATCTATCCGTGGAATGGACATAACGTCAGAAACCCCGATATGAAGAGCCGTGGTCAGATGATGGCCAACTTCGTTCGTAGCCGTGGTGACTATATGGGTACTGCTGGTGCGCTAAACGATAATAACCCTATTCCTGGTGAGGTGAAATCATACTGGCCTAACGATTATGGCCTGTACTGTATGGCTGGTAACGTTAACGAGTGGGTGCTTGACGTTTATCGTCCATTGAGTTTTGAAGATATGGATGAATTTAGACCCTATCGTGGTAATGTGTTTAAAACAGTTGTTACCAACGATGATGGTACTTATGCGAAGAAAGACAGTTTAGGACGGCTAAAATATCGTGATGTTACCGAGGAGGAAGCCGCAACCAGAAGGAATTACAACAAGTCCTACTACATTAACTATAAAGATGGTGATTTGGCTTCAAGTACAAACTTTAATGAGGAATCTCGCGAAAATTCTTCCAACAGAATGTACTTCCAAGGCGAAACAAAACGTCAGGACAGAGCGAATGAAGGGATGACCTCACTTATCAACGACCATGTTAGGGTTTATAAAGGGGGGTCATGGAAAGATAGAGCTTACTGGTTAAGTCCAGGTACACGTAGATTCCTCGATGAGGCTTCATCAACCAACGATTTAGGTTTCCGTTGCGCAATGGAAGCTGTTGGAAAACAATCGATTAAAGATCGCTAAAATTCTAAATAATTACAAAAGAAACCTCATGATGAATGAGGTTTTTTTATTTACAACTATGACAACAACAATTGAGGAAATATATCAGCTATATTCTAAAAACCCCTTAATTACTACTGATAGTAGAAATGTACAAAAGGGTTCGATTTTCTTTGCTCTAAAAGGCGATAGCTTTGATGGCAATAAATTTGCACAAGAGGCAATTAATCAGGGCTGTATAGCAGCAGTGGTTGATGATCCTTGTATAAAGGATAAACAATGCTATTATGTTCAGAATGTTCTAGCAACGCTTCAAAGCCTTTCGAACATTCATCGTATTGTACTAGGAGTTCGGGTGTTGGCCATAACAGGTACAAATGGTAAAACTACTACCAAGGAGCTCATCAATGCAGTACTCTCTAAAAAATATAAGGTATATGCAACAAAGGGTAATCTGAATAATCATATAGGCGTTCCACTAACGCTGCTTTCGCTTACCAAGGATATCGATATTGCGGTTGTAGAAATGGGCGCAAATCACCCAGGGGAAATCGGATTCCTATCATCAATCGCTGAACCCGATTATGGTATAATAACTAATATTGGGAAGGCTCATCTTGAGGGCTTTGGCTCATTCAATGGGGTAATTCAAACCAAAGGAGAACTTTACCAGAATATTGCGGAAAAGAATGGTTGTGTGTTTTATAATCCTGAAAACCCTATTCTGGAAGAGCTTATAAAGAAGAACCGGCTCACTGAGCAGGCGATTCCTTATGGTTATGGTTTAGATAGCATTTCAATTGATCGTTCCGGCAAAAACCCATTCTTGCGCTTGGATATTAAACTGCCAAATAAAGAGGCTCACATTACTGTTCAAACATCGCTGGTGGGTGACTATAATTTCGAGAATGTATTGGCGGCAATTACCGTTGGTCTTTACATGGGAGTCCCCATTGAATCCATCAAACTAGCCATAGAAGGTTATACCCCTTCGAACAGTCGGTCGCAGCTGGTTCGCACGAAGAGCAATGAGGTTATCCTCGATGCTTACAATGCAAACCCTTCGAGCATGGAGGTTGCCATTAAGAATTTTGCCTCGATTGGTAATCGCTACAAGGTGATTATCGTTGGCGAAATGCTTGAACTGGGTGAATATTCAGATGTTGAACATAAGCGCATAGCTGATTTGATTAAGACATTCGATTTTAACCAAACCATATTTATTGGAAAAGGGTTCGAGAACGATTCAAAGGGTTTTCTATTCTTTAACAGCTCGGAGTCCTGTGCAAAATATTTAGCTGAAAACCCAATCAAAGATGCGCTTATACTGCTAAAGGGTTCGAGGGGAGTGAAACTCGAAAAGGTCATGGAGCGATTATAATTATTAATATTTTAGAATTTGACGTAAGAAATAATTTAAATGTATGCTCAAGTTTTCCAAAAACAAAATATTAGTATTAGAGTGCTAATAAATAGTTGTAAACCATTTTATGAAGAAATTACAAATAACTAACGATATGAAAAAAGGTTATCACTTTTTGGAATAATTCTGATTACACTTTTGATGATTGGTTGAAATTTGATTTTTTCTCGGTTAATAATGATAAAATACATGATTTTCTTGAAATAATCATTTCCAAAGATAGCTCTGACATATGTTATCAAATGTGTAGAATGAATGAAAAACAAGATGCTGAGATTATTGCTTTATTTCACACAGACAATTATGATATTGAATATTTCCCTAATGTTTTAAGAGCATGGAGAGCAAATTGTAAGAAAGGGAAAATCGAAGAGATAGGTACTAAAGGAATAAATTGTATCAATTTAAGTTATGGTGCTAGAAAATATAAAAACGGTTTACAACAGCGTACGACTTAAGGAAAAGCATCCTCGTTAGACAGAATATTGTCAAGAAATAAAATTTCCTTAATTTTGTCTCTATGGGGAAGAAAGAAATGGATATTGAAAAGGTAATCAAATATTGGATTGAAACCTCAGATGATGATTTTGAGACAATGATGGCTATGTTTGAAACCAAACGATTTAACTGGTCATTGTTTGTTGGGCATCTTATGATTGAGAAACTTTTGAAAGCATACTACGTGAAATCCAAACAAGACATTCCTCCTTTTATTCACAACCTACTCAGGCTAGCCGAATTAGCTGAAATGGGAATGACTGATGAACAAAAAGTATTTTTTGTGACAGTTACAGCTTTCAATATTAATGCAAGGTATGACGACTATAAATTGAGTTTTCAAAAGAAGTGCACTTTAGAATACACGACGAAATGGATTTATGAACTTAAAACTCAACGATTATGGATAAAGGAATTAATATTACAATAAACCAATATATTTCATTAATCAAAAAGAATCATAAAGGGATAAAAAGAGCTATTCTTTTTGGTTCGTATGCCAAGAATAATGAGAGGCTGGATAGTGATATTGACATAGCTTTAATTTTTGATAAACTAAATGATAGTGACAAGTTTGATTTACAAGTTCAACTAATGTTACTTGCATCTCAAATCGATTCACGAATAGAACCACACCCAATATCCAAAAAAGATTTTAATTCTAATAGTCCGTTTATTATTGAGATTAAAAGGACTGGAATAGAGATAAAGTCATAATACAAAACCACTAAGCCCAACAGCGTATTTATTGGCTTCGCCGAGCTCTCTCCGTTCGGTTGTATTTGGACTGATGACGCATTTGGAGTTCTTAACGCTTTTTGGTAGGCAGGCTTCCAAACACAAAAAATACGCAAACCGCTAGATGACAAGCATTACAATCGAACTTACATTAATTAATGAACATTTCTTCGAGAAATAAGTTAGGATAATTGATTGAATTTACAATGTTTTAAATTTTCATAAATGGCTAAAAAGAATAGTATGATAATGGATCCCATTGTAGGGAAGCTGATGGGGTTACGTTATAAATCACACCCTTGGCATGGTATTGATATTGGCGATGAGTCGCCCGAAGTGGTTACCTGCTTTATTGAGGTAGTACCAACGGATACGGTTAAGTATGAGGTGGATAAAGTGTCAGGCTATCTGAGGCTCGATAGACCTCAAAAGTACTCGAATGTAGTACCTGCATTGTACGGATTTCTTCCCCAAACCTTTTCGGGTGAGAAGGTAGCTGAGCTATCCCGTGAGAAAACCGGTAATACGAGCATTAAGGGGGATAATGATCCGCTTGATATTTGTATCCTAACCGAGAAGGATATTACCCATGGCGATATTATTGTTAAGGCTCGGCCGATAGGCGGGTTTCGAATGATTGATAATGATGAGGCCGATGATAAGATAATTGCCGTTTTGAATCAGGATGCTGTTTATGGTGAATATACTGATATTAACGATTGCCCCCCGTTAGTTATTGATAGGCTCAAGCATTACTTTTTAACCTATAAGGATCTTCCCGGTGAAAAGCGTCGATGCGAGATAACACATATATATGGTATTGAAGAGGCTCACGACTTGATTCGTAGGTCGATGGAGGACTATTTCGATAGATTTTATAACCTTGAATCGATGCTGAAAATATAGCAAACTAAAACCTATAGCGAACTATAGGTTTTTTTCTTATGGAGGAAAAACTCCATAAGTATTGATTTTTTAAACATTTGGCTATCATCCTTTGGATTACGCCTTATAACTGCTTTACGTTTCTTCCGGAGGGTTCCAATGCTTTTATAGAAATCGATATGAGCGGTGAATACTGCTTTTACAAAGTTGAACTTTCCATTTAGAAGATATGCAACTGCAGATAAACCATCGAGGGTAAGTCGTATAGGTATAGTAAATACAATTCTCTTTCCAGGCAGGTTTTTAAAGAGCATAAACAGGCTATTCCTATAATTATAATATAGCTTACGGGGATTATTATTCGGCAGCGTACCCCCACCAACATGGTAAACTTTAGATGATGGTACGCACCAGTTTGAATACCCCAAATTCTTAACCCTCCAGCACAAATCTATCTCCTCCATGTGGGCGAAAAAATCATCGTCGAGACCACCAGCTTCCCAGTAAACCTTCGAACGGACAAGCAGGCAAGCTCCGCTTGCCCAGAATACTTCGAGGGGAGTATCGTATTGACCCTTGTCCTCCTCTATTCTTGATAGAATCCTTCCACGGCAGAATGGGTATCCTAAATAATCGATAAACCCTCCAGCCGCTCCAGCGTATTCGAATTGTGCTGGATTACTGTAGTCAAGTATTTTTGGCATACAAGCCCCTGCGTTGGGGTTGAGGTCCATAAACTGAACTAACGGATTTAACCAACCTTGTGGCACTTCAATATCGGAGTTAAGTAAAACGTAGTATTCAGCTTCAACCTGCCTGAGGGCAAGATTATAGCCTGTAGCAAATCCGAAATTCTTTTCTAACCTGATGATTCTTGTCGATGGGTAGCCATTCTGTACAAAGGGTATTGACCCATCGGAAGAACCGTTATCAGCTACAATTACTTCAACGTCAAAGGCTGAAAAATTGCTGATTACACTAGGTAAAAACTTCCGGAGGAATTTTTCCCCATTCCAATTAAGGATTACTACTGCTACTTTTTGCATTTACCCAAGCTTTTGTCTTTCAATACTATTGCCAACCCGTTTGTATTTCCACCTTCGGTGCGACCAGAGCCAATATTCGGGGGTTTCATGGATTAATCGCTCAAGAGCCCTAACCTGCATCTCTGTAATCTCGAAGGGCTTTGTGTCCTTTGGGTTCTCACATAGAAGTTCTATCTCAATCTCGTATCTACCCCGTTTTACCTTACGCATACTACAGAAGAAGACAGGTTGGTCGATCTTCACAGCGATCTTTTCAACACCTAAAAAAATGGGGGTATCCTGGTTTAGGAAGTTTGTCCAGTACCTTATATCGGCTTGTGCAGGGGTTTGATCGGAAATCAGGCCTAAAAAAAATGGCTTATGCTGTTGATGGTACGACATCACCGTACGAAATGTATCGGGCATAGGGACGGCAATCGCTCCATACTTCTCACGGAAGTTATTGAGAAATGTTTCGAACCTTTTATTCGCAAGGGGTTTATATACGCCAATTACTTTATGGTCAAGATAGTAGCCAAAAAGGTTCAAACCTTCCCAGTTTCCGTAATGTCCCGTGGCTATAATAACGCTTTTGCCCAAGGGGTAGTATTTTTGGAGTATCTCAATGTTTTTGAATTTAAACATCTTGATGGCGTTCTCCTTGTTCGTATGGAGCAGGTAGAACGTTTCGAATAGGAGATCGTTAAAATGTTTGTAGAAAGCTTTTTCTATTCGTTTGAGTTCTATTTCAGGTTTCTCTGGGAAAGAATTTTTTAGGTTGTATCTGACGGTTTTAAGTCGATATCCAATAATGTAATATGAAATATGGTAGGTTATTTTGGAGAGGAACAATATTCCTTTTAATGGGAGTTGAGCAATAAGCCATGAAAAAATGTAGAAGGCGTAAAATAAAATTGATTTCATAGAGGAATATGTTTTTTTGTATTGTAAAAATCAATATAAAACTTTGTTCGGCAATAATTAGTATTCACCCAAAAATATAATATTTACAAACATTAATATCATTTTTTTTCATTTTGTCTATTGAGTAATTAGCAGAGTTATTGTTGACTTCTACATTTGACATGATCTTAATGATTGCTATTTATTATATATCAGAGCATTGTGATTTTTTAGTTTAACTAATCTTTTGTTTTACTATTTTATTGTCCACCCGCTGGTATTTCCATCTACGATGTGACCAAAGCCAGTATTCAGGTTTATCCTGAATGATCTTTTCGAGAGTTCTTACGTGTAGTTCTGTTATCTCAAAAGGTTTTGTTTCCTTAGGATTATCACATAAAAGAATAAATTCAACCTCGTATTTACCCCTTGCTACCTTTTGCATTTTGCAAAAAAGAACAGGTTGATTCGTTTTTATTGCAATTTTCTCAACACCAAGAAAAACAGGAGTATCCTGATTCAGGAATTTTGTCCAGTAGTTAATTTCGACATGAGCGGGGGATTGATCGGCAATTAGGCAAAGAAAGAACAATTCCCCATTTTTATTATATTCAAGTGCAGTCCTAAATGCATCTTGCTTTGGTACTGGAACAGCTCCGAATCGAGCACGCGATTTATTGATAAAAAATTCAAATCTTTTGTTTGTAACCGGCCTGTAAATGCCTAAAAGAGTATGATTCATTTGGGATGAAATGAAACTAAGAAATTCCCAGTTAGAATAGTGCCCCAGAGCAATTACCACGCTTTTACCCTCTGAATAATACTTATTCAGAATATTAAGATTAGTAAACGTACACATTTTTGAGAGTTTCTTTTCATTCGCATGGAATAAGTAGGAAACCTCTAAGAACATATCGCAGAAATGCTTATAAAAAGCCTTCTCAATTCGCTTAAGTTCTTTTTCAGTTTTTTCTGGGAATGAATTTTTTAGGTTGAAAGCAACGGTTTTTCGACGATATCTAACCACGTAATAGGTTAAAAAACGGGCAATGTTCGAGATTACAAACATACCTTTTATGGGAAGTTGTGCGATAAGCCAAGTAAATATATAAAAGGTGTAGAATGAAATCATGCACATTTTGAATAAATTATTTAACCATGAAATATTTTGTAATACGTTGAAATTCGGTAAAAATATTTGAATTGCTGGCAATTATTTCTTTTCCAAAAATATAATTTTTCTTGCCCGTAAAATCAATTACTTTGCCTCCCGCTTGTTGAACAATTAACGATCCTGCTGCCACATCCCACGATTGAAGCCCATATTCATAGAATGCTTCGAATCGTCCACAGGCAACGTAGGCAAGGTCGGTTGCCGCAGAGCCCAAACGGCGAAGCCCGTGTGAGTTTCGCATAAAATACTCGATGGATTTAAGGAAAGGTTCCATTCTATTGTAATCGTAGTAAGGAAATCCGGTGGCAATCAAGGAGTCGTTTACTGTTTCAATATTAGAAACATTAATCTTTTTGCCATTCAAAAAGGCATCACTCCCCGTGTATGCCCAAAAACACTCATCGAGGCTAATCTCATAAACAACGCCTAGGATTACTTGTTCACCCTGCATTAATGCTATGCTAATGGCGAAAGGGGGCAACCCATGTATGTAGTTTGTAGTTCCATCAAGGGGATCGATTACCCAGTTTAACCCATTCTCAGAGGGTTTTCCTGTTCCCTCCTCGGCAATGAATCCTGCATTGGGCAGGATTACGGTTAGGGCAGATACAATCTTCTCTTCGGCAGTTTTATCAACGTAGGAGACAAAATTATGAATGCCTTTCGTTTCGACATGTTGCTGCGAAAAAGTAGTTAGCTCATTCTTAATAAATTTACCTGTAACCCTTGATATTTCAACTACCTGTTCACAAATTTTTTCGAGATTCATATTGATCTATGCTTTTTTATTCTTTAAAATTTCAGCCACCATATTTCCATCCTGATTGATGCGGCTTAAGTTAATGCTAACTATTTGCCCTACAAGCGATTTATCGTAAGGCGATTCAACCTTGATATAGTTTCTAGTAAACCCAAACATCAGCTCACCCTTTCGGGTTGATTCGAAAAGCACCTCTTCGGTTACCCCAATGTTTCTCAGGTAAAACTCATGATGAAGGTTCTCCGAGAGTTTGGTTAGCTGCTGAATACGATGCTTTACATGGGTTGCTTTTACCTTTCCTTCGTATCCGATTGCAGGGGTGTTGGGTCGTTCGGAGTATGGGAATATGTGTAGGAACGATGGTTGCACTTGTTGGAGAAAATTGTAGGAGTCCATAAAGTCATCATCCGATTCGCCCGGGAAACCAACAATCACATCAATCCCAATAAAGGTATTTGGGATTATTGACCTAATTCTCTTCAATCGTTCTGCAAAGATTTCTCGATTATAGCGACGTTTCATAAGCCCGAGGATACGATTTGAGCCTGATTGCAACGGGATATGAAAATGGGGTAGGAACTTTTTTGATTTTGAGCAGAATTCAATTATTTCATCGGTAATGAGGTTGGGTTCGATGGAGGAGATACGGTATCGCTCAATTCCATTAACCTTTTCAAGGGCTTGGATTAGGCTCAGAAACGATTCATCGGTTGATTTCCCAAAATCACCTGTATTTACACCTGTTAGGATAACCTCTTTAATACCTTTCGATGCTATTTCGGTTGCCTGTTCAACTACCTTTGATATGGGCATGTTTCGGCTGTGCCCACGTGCAAGGGGAATGGTGCAGTAGCTGCAATGGTAGTTGCAGCCATCCTGAACCTTCAGGAAAGAACGGGTTCTATCATTCGATGAGTAGGCAGGGAAAAAGTCGTGTAGCACATCAATATCGCAGCTATATATCTTCGCTTTCTCTTTTTTGGTTTCCGATGTTATATAGGTTGGAATATTAAATTTTTCTGACGAGCCGAGTACCAAATCAACTCCCTCCATGTTGGCAATCTCCTCAGGTTTAAGCTGAGCATAGCATCCTACAACGGCAATAAAAGCATCGGGTGATTTGGTAATAAACTTTCTGATTGCCTGTCTACACTTCTTATCAGCATGTTCTGTAACCGAGCAGGTATTGATTACATAAATGTCTGCCGGTGTTTCGGGCGATACTTTCTCAAAACCCAACGATTCAAATTGACGGGCAATGGTTGAGGTTTCGGAAAAATTCAGCTTACACCCAAGTGTATAAAAAGCGACTCTCCTTTTGGTAGATTCCATGATAATGTTAAAAAGCGTGCAAACATACAATGAAAAAATGGAAATAAAGCGTGAACAAGAGGAGTAGAACACCCATTTAGTTACGCTTTAGAAACAATCTTTCTCACAAAAGGTTGGTTATGCCATTTACCTTCTTCTTTCTGCTATAATCCTTATACAGCTGACGTACAATACCATCGGAAACCCCAATGGTTGGAACTATAATTTGAGTAGCCTCTGACCACTTCATGATTTTCAGGAAAATCTCTGAGGCAGGAATAATAACATCCGCACGGTCAGGGTTCATCCCAAGAATCTTGATTCGTTCTTCGATGGTATAAAAGTTAAGAAATTTATTAATCTCCTCTAACTCAGTATAGAGTAAGGGTTCGCCCTCCTTTTTCGCAGATGTCTTGTAAATCTTATTGATGTTACCCCCCGAACCGATCAACTTAACCTCTTTACCATTAAACTTGAGGTCTTTAATCCAATCCTTCATCTTCTTAAAATCTTTTTTCCCAACCTTATTGTTGAGGATTCGGATGGTTCCGATGTCGAATGATTGGGTGGCAACCCTTTTCTTCTCAGCAAAAAGGCTAATCTCCGTGCTACCACCGCCAACATCAACGTAGAGGTAAGGGTTTAAATCGTCAATCATTTCGACTATCTGATTGGAGTATATGATTTCAGCCTCTTCTTTACCATCAATTATCTCAATTTCAATCCCCGATTCTTTTTTAATTCGTTTCACAACCTCTTGACCATTGCTTGCTTCGCGCATTGCCGATGTTGCGCAGGCTCTATAGGCAATAACATCCTCAACCTCCATTAAATATTTGAAAGCAAGCATTGTTTTGGATAGTTTCTCTATTCTTCGTTCAGAAATAGCTCCAGTATTGAATGAGTCCTCGCCGAGCCTTACGGGCATACGTATTAGTGATGATTTGCGAAAGGAAGTTTTCTTTTCATCCTCAATAACGTTTGCTAGAAGTAAGCGAACTGCGTTTGACCCAATATCGATAGCAGCAAATTTAAGTAGTTTCAAATTCTATAATCTTTCATTTTTTTTGTTTTCCATGCTCAGGTAATAGTTGAAGAGCTCCATCTGAGAACGATAGGGCTTTTTTGGGTTAGTCGTTTTAAACGTGTTATCCTGTTTTTGGTTGATAATTCGTGCCTTAACATTATCGTTAAGTGCTGCCTCCACTATACGTTTTAACTCCTTTTTATTATTATCATCATAAACAGGTGTTGCTACTTCAATTCGGTAATCGAGGTTTCGGGTCATCCAGTCAGCCGATGAAATAAAATATCGTTCATCGCCGTTGTTACAAAAGATAAAAATACGAGAGTGTTCAAGAAGTCGGTCAATAACGCTAACCACTTCAATATTCTCGCTTTGACCAGTAATTTCTGGAACAAGAGAACATATTCCTCTGGCAACAAGTTTTATTTTTACCCCTGCATTGCTTGCCTGATAGAGTTTATGAATCATCTCCTCATCCACCAAATTATTGATTTTGCAGAGCATATATGCAGGTAATTTTTTCTTTGCATTCTCAATTTCTTTATCAATCAGCGCATACAGCTTACGTCGCATATTGGTTGGCGAAACGAGCAGGTGTTTGTAGCTGAAGGTACGATAGTTAAACTCAAGGAACGTAAAGACCTTTTCAACCTCAGAGGTTATACGTTTGTCGGCAGTGAAAAGGTTGATATCGGTATAGAGATTTGCATTCCCTTCGTGAAAATTTCCAGTACTTACCACCGCATAGTTGATTACTTTCTTACCTTCTGTACGGGTTACAAGGGTCAACTTACCATGAACCTTTAGCCCTGGAACACCAAAAATTACATTGATTCCAGCCTCCTCCATTTGGCGCGACCAGTTGATGTTCGATTTTTCATCGAATCGAGCCCTCAGCTCAACAACTGCTGTTACCTTTTTCCCATTCAGAGCAGCGTTGATTAGAGCATGAACAACCTTCGATTCGGCAGCCACTCGGTAAATGGTAATCTTTATCGATTCAACATTGGGGTCAATGGCTGCTTCGCGAAGCATCTTGATATAGTATGCAAAGCTATGGTAAGGGTGATGGAGTAGGAAGTCCTTCTTCGCAATAACCGAAATGATGCTTTTTGTATTCTCAAGTTCAGGTATTCTTGCAGGGATGAGGGGCTCGTAAACCAGTTTAGGGTTACCCAACTTCGGGAAGTTCATGAAATCCTTGAAGTTGTGATATCTTCCGCCGGGTATCAGCGTATCCTCGTTGTCAAGATCGAGTTTTTTGATAAAATACTTTAGCAAGTCGGGGGCTATCTTCGAGTCGTAAACAAATCGTACGGGTTCTCCTTTATGCCTGTTTTTAACCCCTTTTGATATTTTTTCGAGTAAACTCTCGCTGATGTCATTATCGACATCGAGTTCGGCATCGCGGGTAATCTTGATAATCCATGCTTCAAAACTATCGAAAGGGAAAATGCTGAATACCTCATCGAGGCAGAAGCGAATGGCATCCTCCAGAAGGATGATACTTTTCTTGCTATCGATTTCGGGTAGTACGATAAACCGCGAGAACTGAAAGGTAGGAACCTCTATTAAAGCATACTCCTGCTTACCCAGAATAGATTTTTTTGTTAATTTAACAGCAAGATAGATGGAGCGGTCGGTCAGCTCAGGAAATTTGCTTATGGAGTTTAGCATTATGGGTGAGAGCAGCGTTGAAATCTCCTCCTTATACAAATTTCGAATATACGTAGCATGAGCAGGGCAGAGCTCCTTCTCGTTGATTATGTTGACGTTCTCCTTGGCGAGTTTTTTTAAAATTTTCTCGTAGATTGAATCGAATTTATTCTGCTCGCAGAGTACGTATTGTTGAATCTTTTCAAGAATTTTTCGTGGCTTATCACCAATAAGTTTCTTCGCTCCTTTCTCAAAATCCATAAGTCTTCGAAGGGTGGCAACCCGAATTCGAAAGAATTCATCCATGTTATTCGAGAATATACCCAAGAATTTCAACCGCTCAACCAATGGAACAGACTCATCAGCAGCCTCCTGAAGAACTCTATCGTTAAAAGACAACCAGCTGAGCTCGCGGTTTACTAACTCTTTCTTTTTTGACATTTGATGTAACTTATTGAAGGTATGATTTTAGCTACAAAGTTATGCTAATACAGCATTTTCATGTTAAGTTAATGTTATGTTATTTTCGAATGATTCGAAGTTTATTGGTTCGAAGGTTATTCTTCAATTGCTCCTTTTTTCTTATTATTAATGCGAATTAAGGGTTGAATCAATAACTCAGCCCCTGCCTACCGTCCGGCAGGTTTTAAGGCGGAGGCTGTAATCATTAAGTTCGATGGGCTTTAGCCATACATTTTGTTTATCCCTTTTTAAGGAATATTCTAAAAAGATGATAAATGTTGAGTTCATTTTACTCTGTCATTCGTATTCTAATCGATGTTGGGCTAAAGCCCAGTACCCTTTATCCCTTTG